>SESG01005810.1_pt1 | contig 17341 bp, 9 predicted proteins | sample 3171421 | NCBI WGS metagenome assembly SESG01 (sample SAMN10866946, study PRJNA518727) | freshwater metagenome | biome: subpolar coniferous forest; feature: holomictic lake; material: water; isolation source: holomictic Lake 227, 6 m and 8 m depth | place: Canada: near Kenora, Ontario | collected... | reverse complement strand
AAGCTAACCTCGGTTGCGCCGGCTTCTTTGTCAGCCGAAGCGATATTCACCTCGCTCATCTTCTCCTGCGGGTCGTGGACTTTTGCCACCACCGCATTTTGGACGCGGAATCCGGCCTTTTGGCCGGCAATCAAGTGAACAGTTCCGGCCACGGAAGGTTCCGGGTTGGCCAGTTTCAAATCAAATTGCCACTCCTGTGCGGCGGGGGATTCCATGACTACGCGACAGCCATTCACGGCTGGTTCCAGCTTGAATGGTACTGGTTGCCCGTTGAGGCTGGCCGACTTCACGGACTGGCGGACCGGCAGCTCGACCCGCAGTATGCGAGCGACCGGGGTGGTGACGTGCAGCGAAACCGTCGTCGCGCTTCGGTGCAGGCGATACGTGACATCGGCGTGGTTAAACTCGGCGTCGTTCCACGCCCAGGGCAGGCTTGGCCGCAGCACCAGCCGGTTGTCGCCAAACCACGGCTGGACGCCGAATAGACCATCCACCACGGCCGCGAGGAACAGCGGCTCCATTTCCATGCTGCGCGAGCCGGTAGAATGCCACATCGCGCCATTGTTGATGAAAGCCGTTTCATAGACCGTCTTGAAGGCCGGCCAGAACTCATCGGCCTGGCCCGTCACGCAGGCGGAATGAAAACTGGCGCAGGTATCGCCGCTGGCGGGGTATTGGTGGCTCCAGATGATCGGCCACCAGTCGTTTATAAACTCAATGGTCGAGCCGGGCAGAAGATCGCTCCGGTGGTAGTTCTCCCGAATGAAGCGCATGGCCATGTAATTTCGGAGTGGGTCACCCAGGCCTCGCCAGATGGCGTAATTTTGCTCGCACGTGTGAGGCCGGGGCCGGTTGACGCCGTTGAACTCAGCGGCGGCCCACGCGCCAACTTCCGGGTTCCACAGGTGCGCGCCATACTGACGCTCCACGAGGTCCGCCAGGGTCTGGTAGCGTTGCGCATAGGAGGCCCGGTCCATCTGGCCGAGCACGGCGTGGGTGGCCTCGTAGGGGTTCAGGGTTCCGGCCATCTGAGCGGCAGCCCGCAACGCCGCCCAACCCATCGCGGTTTCTAACGCGGAATAGCCGCCAGGATTATTCTGATCGGCGTCCCACATTTCGTAGTAGCCAGTCATGATGCCATCGCCATCGGGGTCGGCGCAGGCCAGGCCATGTTCCAGCGCCCGCTGCACGGAGGGCCACATCGCGTGCAGGAATTGCCGGTCGCCGGTCCAGCGCCAGTGCCACCAGACCTGCTCGGTGAAATAAAAGTCCATGTCCTCGTGCCAATCGCTGATCGCAAAGGTGGTCATGAAGTAGCGCTGCCGGCCTTTCACGTCCTGCGTGCCGGAGACAAACTTGAGCGAGTCGGCGACTTCGTCGTGCATGCCAGCCGTTTCAAAGCCGTAATAGCCATGATTGATCTTGCCGTATTTGGCGTAGGTGAGGCCGTGCATGAAGGCGGGGTATTCGAAGATTTCCCGCGCCATGGCGGAGTGGCTGTTGACCACGGTGTCGAATCGTTCATCGGGAGTCTTGATCCGCAGCCGTTGCTTTTGTTTCGCCCAGAACTCGACTGACTGCGCCACCGCCTCATTCACATGCTCGCGCAGGTGGAGGAATTTCTTCTCCGGCTCCAGGCCCTGGCCGATCCAATGGTCGAACCACTTCGGCTTCATCTGCTCCACCCAGCGCGGGTCGGCGAACGGCCGGAATTCGAGCCGGTGGTAAGCCGCCGCAACGCCCTCTCCGTTATAACCGCGGTAGCCGGACAGGCAGAGGAAACGCGCGCGGGTGGGCGTGCCAGCCTGGACCATGACTTTCTCGATCAGCAGCGCGCAGTTGGTTCCGGCATGTTCCACCAAGGCGGGCGGAGCGTTCGTTTGATGCAGAATGGCTTGCTCTCCCTTGCCCGCTATGGCGCCGGCCCGTTCGCAGGCCACGTAAGCCTCGGTGTATTTGAGTCTTGGATTGGTGATCCGGACGTAATCCCCGGCTACCGTGACGGTGTCGTCATCGCCGGCGACGCGGCCGAAGGCCCAGGTGAGGGTGACTTCCTGCGAGACGCTGGCTTGTACTAGCGCCGTGGCGATAAAGCCGAACCGGTCGATCAGCGGGTTGGCTTCGAGCCGGATCGTTACCCCTACGTCCTGGTCGCTGCAGACCCAGGATGCGGCGCCGGGAGCCAGAACTGCATCAATGGATTCAAACTTGTCGAGCCACTTCGCGCCAGTGCCAGTTCTTACGAACACCCGGAGCCTCCCGCTGACCGCAAGGTCGGGGAGCAAGGCCGGTTGGGCGTAGGCGCCGGAGGGGGTCCGAAGCGTCATCAGCAAGCGCGGCAATTCTCCGGCCTGGAGCCACCACGCTCCCGACGTGATGATATAATTGTAGGCTTGTGATCCGTTATGGCAGGCGAAGCTATCGCCATCGACCGGTCGGTAGCCATGACCGGGAGCCGGCACTCCCATGAGTCCGCCGAATGGATTACGGCCTATCTGCAGGCCCGGGAGAACGGGCACAGCCGAAGGCTTCTGTGGACCATGGGAAAGTGTGGCTTGGACTTGGATCGGCTCTGGAGCGTCAGCCGCAGTTGCCAATCGGGCGGCTACAATCCCGCCCAGCACTATTATGGCAATGGTTCTTTTCAGAGATGCAGTTTTCATGTCATTCACAACCGCTTCATCAAAGTCTAAAGTCTAAGGTCCAAGGTCAAGCACCGCGCGCCTGCTGCCGCCCCTGACTGACTCTTTGGACTTTGGACTTTGGACTTTGGACTTTGAACTCCAGACATCAGAGGTAAGTTCCATGCTGTTCCACCAATTCGCGAACGAATTGGTAGGTGGGCCAACTGACGCTGGGCGGCACCGAGTGGTCTGAGTGGAAGATATAACCCCGACACGCCATGCCAGCGGCGAGTTTTGCGCGGACCTCGTGCTCGACTAGATCACGCTGGTTGGTGGCCAGCACCATAATATCGATGTTGCCGAACATCGCCAACTTGCTCTCGTAAGCTGGGGCGAGCCGGCGCAGGTCCATGCCGGCCTTGGCCTCCAGCGGCTGCAGGCAGTCGAATCCGGCCTCGAGGTAGAGGTCAATTACGCCATTGACGTTGCCGTCGCTGTGGTAGATGACCTTCAGGCCGTGGTCATGCGCCCATCCCGCCAGCCGCCGGTGCTGCGGCCAGATCAGATCGCGGTACATTCTCGGGGAGCACATGGTAGCCGTCTTAAACGCCATGTCGCCGAAGATCCACAAGCCGTCGGGGCGAATCCCCTGTTCGAGGACGGCCGCGAAATCGCGTAGCACAAGGTCGGTCTGCGTGCGAGCCACCTCGCGAATCCAGTCAGGGTCTTCGGCCATCGCTATCAGCGTGACGGCGTCACCCATGGTGCGGCGGGTGAACTCGAAGCCTTCGATGCAAGTCAGATAGCACCACTTTTCGGCACGGCGACCGGCCTGATAATTAGCGAGCGCGGAGGCGACGTTCGTTTGAACGCCGCTCTCGATCATCGCGGGGCGCGTCTTTTCCTCCCAGACGCGACGGCTCTCACACTCCCAGCCGAAGTGCTCCGGCGTGCCGCTGCGTTGTTTCCAGCAGCGGAGCAGGGCCCCGTAATGGTCGCGCACGATTAGCGTTTCCCCTTCGTCCTGCAATAGATCGCGCCGGCCAGGGTAGGGGACCGGGTCGCTGCGGGCGATCCAATGGAAGTCGCTTCCCAGCCAGGCCAGGAAAGCGGCTTCGTCCCCGGCAAATCCCTCGGAGTTCCAGCGGGCCAGGGTCTCCGGCCAGAGCGTTTCATGGCGCGGCACACGGTCCTGTTCCTGTCGGGCGAACATCCGGTTCACGCGCTCCTGGCCGGTAAAGGGGGCTGTGGGCATAAATCGAGCCCGGCTTAGCCGGCCATCATCGCTGAGCCGATTCGGATGACCTCGCAGCTCCAGCGCCATGGGCCGCACTCTCCTTGCACCCCAAATGCGTGCGTAAAATGTCGAAGCATGACTGGGTTTGTTCCGCGGACATCGGCGTCGGTTCGCTCGGGTTGACCACAAATGGTTGGCCCCACTCGGGTCCGCCTTTGCGCTTCGGGACCAAATGAAAGTGAAGATGCGGCACCGCGTCGCCGAAGACCGCGTAGTTGATTTTGTCCGCCTGGAAGCCCTGCTGGATGGCGGCGGCAACCGCGCTCACGTCGTCCATGAACTGCTGCCGCCTCGCCGGTTCCAGCGCGAACAGCTCGCGAGCATGGCCTTTGAGCGCCACGACACAACGTCCAGGATGACGGCCGTCTTTCCACAGATACACAGTTGAGGCCGGGAGTTCGATCAGCTCCAGCATTACGGCTTTGAGCGTCTCAGATTTTGTGCAGTAGTTGCAGTTAGGGTCGTGGTCGGTCTTCATGGATGAAAGGTGCGGTTATCACGTTGCGGCGCGGGGCGTAACTTGCTGGGTCGGGCCGTTCGCGCGGGATGGGTTGATCAGGGTATCAAAAAGCAGAATGGCGCCCAGGCTCACGGCGGGCAGCACGGCCATCAGGATGAAGATAAGTGTATAATTGCCGGTATGATCCACGTAGCGCCCGATATAGGGATTCACCAATGCGGCGGTCACATTCGAGGCCATGCCGTTGATGCCCGCTACGATGCCAACATTCTTGAACGAGAAATCCTGCATGCAGGCGGTATAGTTAGCGACAATCGAAGTGATGCCCAGCCCGGCCAACCCCAGGAGTGCGATGCAGGCATAAGGGTTGCCCAGCAAGGTGACCAGCGACACCGGGACGATGAGGAGCGTCGCCAGCGCCAGAGTGGTGCCGCGCGCTTTGCGCACCGTCCAGCCGCGCAGCGTGAGCACCTTTACCAGTCCGCCGCTCAGCAGGTTTCCCAGGTCCGCACCCACAAAAATGGGCACCGTGATCAGCCCCGCCGCCAGGTAACCCATGGCGCGCTGGTCATGCATATATTTTGGCATCCACTCATTCAGGAAATACCAGCACGGGTTCACAGTCACAGCAACCACAATTAGCAACCAGAACGCTGGTTTTGCCAGCACCTCCCGGCTCCAGGCGCATAGGGCCGCCCAACGACTGCCGGCGGGGACATCACTCGCGCGTTGCGCTGCCGCGGCATTCACAGCCGTGCCGATCCGGCCGCCACGGCGGGTCAGGTAAAGCCACAACGCGATCCACAAGAAGCCCGCCGCGCCGATAACAAAGAAGGCCCAGCGCCAACCAAAACGGATGGCGATGGGCGTAATGATGAACGGCGCGATGAGGGAACCCACGGCCGCACCGCTGTTGAAGATGCCACTGCCCAGGCCGCGATCAGAGGGCGGTAATACGTTGGCCACAATGCGGGTGGCGCACGGCCAGTTGAACGCTTCGCCTACGCCCAGCAGGGAGCGCGTGGCTTGCAACTGCCGAAAGCTCCACATGGCCGCGCCAGCCGCTCCCGCCAGCGACCACACGCCGACCGCCAGCGCGTAAATCAGGCGAATTGGAACATGGTCCGCCAGGTAGCCCGCCGGAATGTGCAGCCCCGCGTAGGCCCAGCGGAACGCGGCCACCAGTTGGCCGTATTGCTCGTTCGAGAGCTTGAATTCCTTGGTGATCATCGGAGCGCACAGCGACATCGTCTGACGATCCAGATAGGTCAGTACGGTGGCCAGGAAAAGGACGATGGTCAGCCACCATTTCCAACGCTGGCTGACGGCGTTGCTCGCAGAACTAGTCTTACCGGGGGGGGCCATGAGCGGAAGGCGGGAGCCTATCGGGTCCGATCCTTCTCCGGATGCTCATAATAGTCGAAGCTCGGCCCCAGCTTCTCCAGGAGCGGCTCGGTTGCCCGGTTCAATTCTTGCCTGATTTCTGCCGACAGCGGCTCGGAGGCGGCACGGAGGTTTTGTTCGAGTTCCTTTACATTGCGCGACCCGCACAAGGAGCTGGTGATGCCTTCCCCGGTCAGCGCCCATTTCAAGGCGATCTCCGGTAGTGTCATGCCCTGGCGCCGGGCGATCGCACGGAGGGTCTCCAGGGCGGCGTTGGTCTCGGCTTCCGCTCCGGGTAATCCGTGGCGGCATTGCGGAGTGCGGCGACAGTCAAAGTGACGGGTGCGGCGCTGCCAGACGGGCACGTCATCCAGGCTCGGATAGATGTCGGCCAGCATCCCTTGCATTAGGGCCATATAACCCAGGACCCCGATGCCATGCTCGCGACAAAAGGGCACTATCTCAATCTCAATGGCCCGCGTGAGCAGACTGTAAGGCAGCTCGTTGATCACAATATCCGCTCCGGTCGCCAGCGCTTCCTGGAGCCGCTCCCGGCCAAAGTTGCTCACCCCGATATGGCGAATCTTGCCGGCTTTCTGCAGGTCCATCAGCGTGTGGAACGCGTCTGGCACGGACGGCGTTGGCCCCGGATCTTTGCTGAAATGCACAATGCTTCCCGGCGTGATCGGCCAGTGTACCATGTAAAGGTCGATGGTGTCGATTCCCAAACGGCGCAGGCTGGCCTCGCAATGCTCCACCAATGTCCTGGGATGAGTGTTGGAGGGGCTGATCTTGGTGCCGATAATCGCCGATTCTCTGGGAATGCCGCGCAAGGCAATGCCCAGCGAGGATTCGCTCGCCCCGTTGTTGTAGGCCTCGGCCGTGTCAAAGAAGTTGCAGCCGTGGTCCACCGCGTGACGGACCACCGCGTTCACGTCGTCCTGGCTCTGAGCACCCCAGTAATCCCCCCCGCCAAAAGCCCAGCAGCCCATCCCCAGCGCGGTGAGGCGTAGGCTCGACTTGCCGCACGGCCGCACTTCGATTGGTTGTTTGATCGGTTGCGTATTCATTCGCTGCACCCACTTTGCCAATCGCATGGCCGGCGCGTCTTGGGGGATCGGGCGTTCGCGTTTGAATATGCGGGCGGAGTGCGGCTTTTCCCGTTTCCAGTTAGCTTGATTTGCTTCGGCATCGGCTCACGGCTGCCCGACCGCCCGACTCTACGGAGCCTCCAGCACGGTCGCACCGACAATTCCCACTAACGTCTCCGTCGCCACGCAACGAATCTCGATTGAAGTGACCGGCTTGGACCCATCGAGCACCGTGTCGAGAACGGACAGGTAGCCTGTCTTGTCCGCGGTTGGGGGAGCGCCAACAATATTGCCAAACCGGATTGCCAGCGCCTTCGGGCACGTATTACCCACCGAACCCGGCATCGTGTAGGGAGGAATCATCAGGTGCGTCTCGCGGCTGCCGTCAGCGTATTGCACTACCAGTTCGCCGCCCGGATAGTAGCACTTCAGCGTCTTGATGAGGTTGGCCGTCAAAAGATAGAGCTTCTCCAAGCGGCGGGGCGGATCGAGTTGGAGCGTCGCGGCGCTGGGAAATTGGGCATAAGGCTCGGTGCAACAGAGCGCGAGAATCCGGTTGGGCTGCGTCTTGAACGAAATTCCCGCACCGGTGTCGAAATCGGCCTTCAGACTGGGCATCTCCCAGCGAGTTCGGTCAATCGGGGATATTTCCGGTATCGTGCCATAATCATAGAGCCCCATAATGGTGGCCATCAGCACGTATCCTTTCTCGTCGCGCAACGGCAGCGGCCAGCGCCGGTCCACTCCGTGTTGCGCCCCCGTATAGTCCACGCGCCATTGGGTCTGAGAACTGAACAGCTTCGGCATGTCGGCGTTGTAGTGTGGAGTGAGGTCCAGCGGGCGCAGCCGCGAAGTGGACGGCCCGCTCGACTTGCCGATTTCCCAGTTCACGGCCTCGCATGTCTCGGAGCGCCCGGCAAGTTCCACCCGCACCGGCACCGCGCCGGGGGACAGGCGTTGCCACACCTCAGCCAGACTCATAATGATCTTACGGGTCTGGCCCGCGGCGATACGGATATTCTCTTCGCGCGCTATGCCTCCAATGGTGATGCGTGCTGGAGCTGCCAGTTCCGTGTCACCGTTGTTTCGGATTTCCAGCGCCATCGTTTTGTTGGTCGTGTCCACTGCGGGCGAAGTTTGGACCGGACCACCCTTCGTCAGCGGAGGAATGTAGCTTTCCACGATGGACCACGGTGCGACCGATTCGATATCAAGCGGCCGGAACCAGGTGGCGTTGCCCGCTTGCAGTTCCAGGAAGACCGTGAACTTGCCCGTTTGCGACGGAATGAAAGTGACTTCGGTCGTGCCCTTGCCGGTCTCGGTGATGGTGGCGTTGCTCGTCTTTCCCTGCGGATCGTGGATTTGCGCCACCTTCGCATTCTCAACCACATATTTTGCCTGCCGCCCGGGGAACACGCGCAATGCGCCCGAAGCCTTGGGCGCATCGCCGCTCGTGCGAACCTCGATCTGCCAACTGCGCGCTGCAGGCGTGGCCACGACGACCCGGCAGCTATTGATCCCCGCCTCGGTCTTGTATTCCGCCGTCTGCCCGTTCACTTGGACGCTCTGGATAGCCGCCTGCACCGGGAGCTCCACCCGAAGCTGCCGCGCGACGGGCGTTGCCACCTCGAGCGTGAGGCCGTCCGGCCGCTGGCGGAACTTGTAGCTGACATCGACATGATCGAAATCCGCGCGGTCCCATTTGGCGGGGAGATTGGGCCGTATAACCAACAGGTTTTCCCCGAACCACGGCTTGACGCCAAACAGACCGTCCACCACTGCCTGCAGAAAAAGCGGCTCCATCTCCATGCTGCGCGATCCCGTATGGTGCCAGATCGCGCCCCCGTTCAAATAGGCGGTCTCATAGACCGACCGGAAGGCCGGCCAGAACTCATCGGTCTGGCCGGTGACGCAGGCGGAATGGAAACTGGCGCAGGTATCCCCGCTGGCGGGATAATGATGGCTCCAGATGATCGGCCACCAGTCATTGATGTACTCGAGAGTAGAGCCCGGCAACGGCCGTTGGTAATGATAGTTCTCACGAATAAAACGCATCGCCATGTAGTTGCGCATCGGGTCGCCGATACCGCGCCAGATGGCATAATTCTGCTCGCATGTATGGGGATGCGGGCGATTGAAACCGGTGGGTTCGGTAGCGGCCCAGGCCCCGACATCCTTCTGCCAGAGATGCTCGCCGTATTGCTTCTCCACCAGGTCGCGCATTTGGCTGTAACGCTCCTGGAAACTGGGCCGGTCGGGCTGGCTCGACTGCACATAGCTGGCGTCCTGCTCATTGAAGAGCGAGGCCAACTGTGCTCCGGCCCGCAGCGCCGCCCACCCCATGGCCGTCTGTAGGGCTGAATAGCCACCGGGGTTGTTCTGATCGGAATTCCACATTTCGTAGAACCCGGTCATGATGCCGTCGCCATCGGGGTCGCTCACTCGAATGCCGTGTTCGAGGGCGCGTTTCACCGAGGGCCACATGACCCGGGCGAACTCCTTGTCGCCCGTCCAGCGCCAGTGGTACCAGACCTGTTCGGTGAAATAGAAATCCATGTCCTCGTGCCAGTCGCTTACCGCAAAAGTGGTCATGATGTAGCGCTGGCGTCCGGTGAAATCCTGCGTTCCTGAGACGAACTTGAGTGAGTTCTCGACCTCGTCGTGCATGCCCGCAGCCTCGAAGCCATAATAGCCGTGGTTGATCTTGCCGTACTTGGCGTAACCCAGTCCGTGCAGGAATCCGGGATATTCATACAGCTCGCGCGCCATGGCCGCATGGCTGTTCACCACCGTGTCGAAGCGTTCGTCCGGCGTCTTGATGCTGAGGCGGCGGCGCTGCTGCTGCCAGAACTCGACCGATTCAGCGATTGCCCCGGCGGCGTGGCCCCGCAAATCGAGATACTTCTTCTCCGGCTCCAGCCCGCGGCCGATCCAGTGCTCGAACCATTTGCGCTTCATGTCCTCAACCCAGCGCGGATCGGCGAAGGGCCGGAATTCCAGGCGGTCATACGCCTCTGCGATACTCTTGTGATTGTAATCGGAATAGCCGGACAGGCAGAGAAACCGGCTGCGCGCCGCCTCTGGCGTGGCGCGGAGTTGTTCGCTCAACAGCGCGCACCGCGACTTCGAATCCGCCGTCAATTGCGACGGATCGTTCGATTTCATCATTGCGGTCAAGTCGCCTTGTGCCGCTCTGGCACTCGTCCCTTCGCATCCCGCAAAGGCCCGGGTGTACTTCAGCTTTGGGCTGCTGATTACGGCATACTGTTCCTTGAGGTCAACGACGTCGTTATCTCCTCCGACGTTGCCAAAAGCCCAGGTGAGCGTCACATCCTTCGCTTCTCCCGCCGACACAGTGGCCGTCGCCGCATAACCGAAAACGCTGATGAAAGGAAGAACCTCCAGTTTGACCGTCACATCGAGCGACTGATCGCTGCAGGTCCACCGGGCCGATCCCGGCGCCAGCACCGCTTCGATCGAATCGAACTTGTCGAGCCACTTGCTCTTCGCCCCCACCGCAACAGCAACGCGGAGCCTGCCGCTGACCGCCAGGTCGGGCAGGATGCCGGGCCGGGCATAGGCCCCGGCAGCCGTGCGGAGCGTCATCATCACCTGGGGCGATTCGCCTGCCAGGAGCCACCACGCCCCTTGGGTGATGGTGTAGTTGAACGCCTGCTTTCCGTTGCGGCAAAGGAAGCTGTCGCCGTCCACCGGCTGATATCCCTGACCTTCCGCCGGAATGCCCACCAGTCCGCCGAAGGGATTGCGATCCAACTGCAGCCCTGGCAGGAAAGGCACGGCGGACGGTTTCTGAGGACCGTGGAGCGTGGCGACGCTGAACTTGAGCGGCTCCGGTTGCGCCGTCGCCTCCGTGGCCACCACCAGAAAGACCGCGAAACATAGCCGACCGAATATGAGCCTGATGAACGCCTTGCTGCGTGGTTTAGTCTCTCGCATAGCCTTTACTTATTTTCTGGTGGCAGCACAAAGCCCGCGTTAACCCAGTTGGCCAGGTCCTCGCGCGGGCCGTCGCCGGCGTCGGTGACGACCAGTTCCATCAGCCGGCTCCCTTTGGGAATGGCCACTTGGAACCGCCAGGGCTCTTGCTGCATCCGCATCACGGGACTTTCAGCCGCCAGGACGCCGTCAAAGAGCACCTTGAAAACGACACTCGGGAAGCCCGCCCGAGCGCGGCCCGATTGCTGCCGCAGCATTGTCTCGTCCACGCCGGCTCTGGCGACGAACAACTCGTATTGGGGCTTCAGTTCGTAAAGCAACCGCGCGGGCGCCTGCACCCCGACGCCTTTCGGGTAGGTTACCCCGCGGAGTTGCAGTGGCGCTTTGGCGTAAGAACAATCCTTCTGTGGCGGCGGCGCCCCTTCCCCATACCAAGGCAGGCACCCTGACCAGTAGGCATAGCCGGGCAGGCTGGCCTGCTGCCACTGGAGATCTGAGACGTACACGCCGGGCAGCGGCGGCTCCGCCGGCAAGCGGCAGTAATAGCCTTCACTATCCAGGGCCACACGCTGGCCGTCCTTGAACCCGGCTACTCGCACCAGCGTGGTCTCGCTGAATACCAACGGTCCGCGGTACCACGGGGAGTCGGCTGTTGGCGGACGGCCGTCGCTGGTGTACCGCAGCTCCGCGCCACGGATGGCGGGCAGACTGAAGGACACGTGGACCTCTTTGGCGAACAGCACCGGCCGGTTCGTTGTCCCCCACGGCGCAATCCGCACCGGGTCAAGCACCCACAGTTCGCCGGCGCCGCCGGCCCGGCGCATCTCCTCCAGCAGATCGATCGTTGGCACCACACGCTGCTCGATATGCTCGACGACCCTGGCCGTGAAGCGGTCCAGCCCCTCGCTGCCCGAGGTCGTGCCTCCGAAGGCGTCGGTCAGGTCGCGCGCCACCAGGCACTTAAAACCGAGGCGGGCGGTCGAGATCAGCCCGCATTCCTTGCCCCACAGGCACATGTTGGCGGCGAAACCGGCGTGAATCAGGTGAGTGATGCCTCGTGCCCGACACACGTTGTAGAGCTCCTGTCGGCTGCCGCAGATGAAATCCCGCGGGCCAATCACCAGCTCGGGATGCATGGCTTGTTCGCCGTAATCGACCCGGCAATTGAAGGGTAGGCCGCACATGCAGCCGCCGGGTTCGCCCGGTGGTCGCGGCGGATCGAACGGCTGCTCCGGCGGCAGCGGCACGTCGGTAAACGAGGCCAGCCCGGAACGCTGCGGCGCGCCCGCATAGGCACTGACTGCCTCGGACGGCGTGAAAAGGATCGTCAGCCCCAGCTTGCGCGCCTCCGCGAAGGCACGGTTCATCCGCGGCACTGCCGCTCCGAACCGTTGGGAACAAGTGGCGCACCAGTGATAACTCCACACATCGGTCACGACAATCGCCACCGCTGCGGCGGGCACCATCGTGCGTGTGATCACCGGCCGGCCATTGGTATCACGCGATCGCGCCTCCAGCTCGAGGATTCGCTGGCCGTTGTCCGCAGCCAGCGCTGCCGTCGCGTGAAAAGGTGTGTAGAGCAGGCCCAGGAATATCAGCCCCAGAACGAAGCGTGCCATCGATTTCTCGGCGGCTGAGACAGTCATCCCAGGCCATCCTGTCGGCGTGGTATCACTCATGGATTTGAGCATCGGTCGATTGTATTCTCACGGCTTCGCCGCTCCCGACGGGCGGGGTGCCGCATTTGCCGGCACGACCTTATCGAATCGCGCCAGCGCGGGCGGCATAGAGCCGGCAGCCCACTGGGCCCACGCCGCATTGTCTCCGGTGCGGAACTCCCAATCGCCCCGCAGTTCGATCGCCTCGTCGCCGCAATACAGCACCGGTGACAGCTTGGCGAACCCACCCGCGCCGCCCCAATCCTCCACCCGGATCGCCACCAGGTTGTACTCGCCCGCCCGCAGATCCGCGCCGGTCAGCTTCGCCCGACAGTAAGCGGTCTGGTCCAGCACCCCTTCTCCCACTTTGCGGCCGTTGACGAATGTCTCATGCCGATTGTCCACGCACTCGACGTGCAGCGCCGCGTCCTTTCCCGCCCAGGACGACGGCACCTTCACATAGCTGCGATACCAGGCCAGCCCGTCATAATCGGCCCATTCGCCGCCCGGAGCCTTTTCCCAGTAGCCGGGCACACGCAATGCCTTCCACACCCCTTTCTCCCGTTCGGCCCGGAGTTTATCCCTGGCCTCGCCCGGCTTGAGCAAGAACCCCGCATCGACGCAATTGCCCAGGTCATAGGGACTGCGACTGCCCGCATCCATGCACACCAAACGCAGGTAGCGGCCGTGCGCGGGCAGCTTCACGTCGAACCGCCAGGACTCCTGCGAAATCCGCATCACCGGGCTCTCGGCCAGCATCTCCCCGTCCACGATCACGCGAAACACCACACTGCAGTGCATCGCCTTGTGCCGAGCCATCCCCTCATCCACCATGTTGTCCGCGATCCCCGCCAGCCCCACGAACCGTTCATAGTCCGGTTTCAACTCGTAACGCACACCCGCCGGCGCCTGGAACCCCAGCCCCTTCTGGTAGCTCCGGGCCCGGATTCGCAGCGGCTTGTCGTCATACGATCTTCCCACCCGCGGCATAAACAGGAAGAGCGCGTACTCGCGGCCGTAAGCCGCGTAAGGGTCGATGACCTCCTTCAGTTCATCCAGGTAAACATCCGGCTTGGGAGGCAGCGGGGCCAGACGGACGAAATAGGCGCTGGTCGGCAAGCTTGCTTTCGCGCCGTCGCGAAACGCCGCCGTGCGCAGCTCGGTGGTTTGCGTCAACTGAATCGGCTTCTCATACCGCGGCGAACTCAGGTCCGGCTCGCTCCCATTCAACGTGTAGCGAATCTGCACCTGGGTGAGCCAGGGCGTGGTGAGCGTCGCCAGGGTGGTATTCTCAAAGCAATACGGGCGCAGCTTCTTGCCCCACGGTGCGATGCGGACAGTCTCGACCATCCAGTCCTCATTCCAAACGCCGGCCTTGCGCCACTCCTCCACCACGTTGATCGTGGGCACGCCCGCCCGTTCCAGGTCTTCGTCGGTCTGCTGCGTGCCTCGGTCGGGAGTGTAACCGGTAGCCGGGTTGTAAGACGTGAACGCATCATTGATGTCCCGGGCGAGCACACAGGTCAGGCCGGCCTCGACCATGAACTTCAGCGCGCCGGGCTTTCCAAACAAGCACATGTTGGTGTGCAACCCCAGGTAGATCACATGGGTGATGCCCCGCTGTTTCAGCAGCGCGTACACTTCCTCCGTGCTGCTGATGATGAAATCATCGTCGGCCAGAACCAGGTCGGGATTCATGTCGTCCTCGCCGTAGTTCACTCGGCATGGAATGCCCGGCCCGCACAGGCAGCCGCCAATCGGCGCGGTGAACAGGTCCGAGGAGCGTGGCATCTCCCGCACCTTCGGCACCGGGATCAACTCCACTCCCAGTGCTCGTTCGCGCTGGGGAAAGCCCGCGTAGCTGCCCGCGGTATCGCTCGGCGCCCAGAGGATCGGCATGCCCAGCTTCCGCGCGCACTCCAGCGTCCGGTTCCACCGCGGCACCATCGCCGATACCCGCTCACAAGCCGTCATGCACCAGTGATAGCTCCACGGATCGACGATGACCACGGCCACCTTGGAGGAATCCACCTCCATCGTCTGCACCTGAACCTGCTGGGTCTTCGGATCGCGAGTCTGCGTGGTCAGCCGGAGCTGGCGTGGTTCGGCCTGGGCCAACCCGGACGCAAGGGTAAGGACCATCCCCAACGATCCCGCAAAACTGATTTTGCTATTCATGGACAGAAACTTAGCGTGGCCGTGTCTCCTGATCTTGTCTGCCCGGGCGGTCGGCGCTGGATTTACGGGTGGAATACTCTGCAGGCGCACGGAGGGCACGGTGTATGGAGTTCCGGCTTTAGCCGGCCAGACGCGGTTTCGTCGCGGATCTCCAAGTGTTTCCAGCCCCCCCTTCCGAGGACAATACCTTGCCGGCTGAAGCCGGGACTCCACACACCGCACCAAGCCCACGTTTGTTATCGAACCGTGCGCCCACTCCTTCCCTGGTCAAATATCCGGGCTAGCTCCTTGCCCCGCGGCGCCGGATTGGTTTTCCGGCCTTGCGTTGGACATGATTTTAGAGGAATACCAATGGCCATGAAAAAGAAGTTGTTCGATCTGGCGGGAAAAGTAGCGGTCGTTACCGGAACCAGCCGCGGCCTGGGCCAGTATTTCGGCCGGGCCCTGGCTGAAGCGGGCGCGGACCTCGTCATCACCAGCCGCAATCCGGAAACGCTCAAACCCTTCCAGACAGAAGTCGAAGCCCTGGGCCGCCGGGCGTTGCCGCTGGCGCTCGACGTGCGCGACCACGCTAGCATCCAGACCATGGCGGCGGCGGCCGTCGCGCATTACGGCCAGATTGACATCCTCGTCAACAACGCCGGCTGCAACGTCCGCAAACCCGCCCTCGAAGTCTCCTGGGACGATTGGAACCTCGTGTTGGATACGAACCTGCGCGGCACGTTCTTCGTGTCCCAGGCCATCGCCCCGCACATGATCCAGCGCCAATACGGGCGCATCATCAACGTCGGCTCCGTCACCTGTGTTGCCGGCTATGCCGGGCTCGGCCCTTACGGCGCGAGCCGCGGCGGCGTAAAGCAGCTCACCATGAGCCTCGCCGATGACTGGGGCATCCACGGCATCACCGTAAACTGCCTCGCCCCGGGCTGGTTCAAGACCGCGCAGAATGCCAGGATGTACGAGAATCAGGAGTGGGTGGACTACCTCTGCGATCGCATTCCGCTCAAACGGCCGGGCCAGCCCCAGGATCTGGCAGGAGCCGTCGTCTTCCTCGCGTCCGACGCCAGTGAATATGTTACCGGCCAGACGCTGCTGGTGGACGGCGGCATCTCCACCGGCGCCACCCGGGCCTTGCCCAGGAAACCGCAACCCGCAAATCTCTAAAGCCGGTTTGAAATGTAGGAGCCGACGTGAGGAGGCTCTGCTTGAAAACGCGGACTTGGGCGTGAGCCTCAGGGTTTGTAGTCCCGCCTTTAGGCGGCCAGCCGCAGAAATCGTCTAAAAGCGGAACTCCAAGCTGAATCCCAAATACGCTCTGAGGCGCTTACGGCCCCAGACGTTGACGGTAGCTGTTCAGGTCCGAGCGTGGGGCAGACCTCCGGTCTGCCAGTTGGCCGGGCCTCTGGCCCGGCGTTTCGACGTCAACAGGGCCACGGAGTCAGAGACTCCATGAACTGGCAAACCGGAGGTCTGCCCCACACCTGAACAGCTACGTTGAACATTTGTGCTTGGGAGACGCTCAGGGCGCCAGGACCACCTTCAGCAAACCCGGCTCTTTGCGATAGAGCCGATCGAACCAGGACGCCCCTTCCGTCAGGGGAGCCACCGCGCTCAGCAACGGCGCGGCCTGGATCGAGCCCCGCGCCATCATATCCAGGCATGCCGGATACTCGCCGGCGGACGCGCAGGACCCGTACAGCGTCAACTCGCGCGTGACCGCCACCTGCAGCGGCAGATCCACTTTCGGAGAGACGTTGCCCACCATCGTCACCCGCCCGCCCTTGCGCACACAACGTATCGCCAGGTCCACCGTGACAGCAACGCCCACGGCCTCGAACACCACCTCCGCCCCCCGCCCGTTGGTGAGCCGGTTGATTTCCTCCAACGCCCTTCCATCCGCGCCGTTGACGGTGTCGTCCGCGCCCATGCGCTTCGCCAAAGCGAGCTTCTCCGGGATCATGTCCACGGCAATTACCCGCCCGCAGCCCGCGAGCCGCAACGTCTGGATCAGCGCCAGCCCGATCATCCCGGCCCCCACCACCACGGCCGTGTCGTTCAGCGTCAAGGGCGTCCTGCGCGCGGCGTGGAAGGCGATCGAGAACGGCTCGATCAGCGCCGCATGCTCCAGCGACAGGTTATCGGGAATACGATACAGGATTGGACTCGGCACGGCGACATAATCGGCAAATGCCCCGTCCTGCCGGTAGTCTTCGCACGAGACCCCGAGCACGCGGCGCTGGTTGCAGAGGTTCACCTTGCCTTGGCGGCAGAAATCGCAGTGCCCACAATAGATCGTGGAGTCAAAAGTGACCCGGTCGCCCAGATTCCAGCCGGTGACACCGGCGCCGATCTCGGCGATGCTGCCGGCGGCCTCATGCCCCATGATGATGGGGGGACGGCGGCGGCCCGTGCTGCCGTCCATGCCATGCACGTCACTCCCGCAAATCCCGCAGGCTTTTACCTGGACCAGCACTTCCCCGGGCTGAGCCGAGGGTTTGGGCACCTCCTCGAGGACGAGCTTTCCATATTCGACCAATACTAGCGCTTTCATTGTTTGTTTGAGCTGACGATCTGCTGACCCCGCGACGTTTCTCGCCGGCATCGGGATCGGCGGTGCCGCGACTTGTCCGGTCCGGACCTTCACCCGGCGATGTCCGAGCAGCCGATTGGACTATACATTGGCTTTTGTCTTA
>SESG01000697.1_pt1 | contig 17352 bp, 12 predicted proteins | sample 3171421 | NCBI WGS metagenome assembly SESG01 (sample SAMN10866946, study PRJNA518727) | freshwater metagenome | biome: subpolar coniferous forest; feature: holomictic lake; material: water; isolation source: holomictic Lake 227, 6 m and 8 m depth | place: Canada: near Kenora, Ontario | collected... | reverse complement strand
TAAACCAGAGTGTAGCAAGAAGCGAGTGTTTTTCATTTTTGGCACTCATCATGCGCTGGGCGATGTAGCCGCCTCCACCGGGTTCCGAGCCAGGATACCAGGATGACCACCACTGAACAAAGGCCATGGCGGCAAAGGAGATGAAGGGAAGAGCGACCGCTCCCGTAATGCTTTTTCCGGATGATGTAAAAGTGGGGAAAAAGTCGAACATCCAGGCAGGAAGTGCTTTGGTCAGTCCGCCGGCAGAGACAACAGCGGGTGACTGCACGGCAAGAACGGCAAGAATGATACAGCCTGTCATGGCGATGACAAACTGCACTGCATCGGTAATGGAGACGCCCCAGAGCCCTGAAAGGCCGGAATAAAAGGTGGTCAGAAGGACGAGGGCAACAATGGTCAGTTCAGGATTCAGTTCCGGTACCATGATTCTGATGATCTTGAACATGGCGAGGTTGACCCAGCCGATAATGATTGCGTTGATGAAGAGGCCGAAATAGATTGCCTTGAAGCCACGCAGAAATCGGGCTGCCGGGCCACTGTAACGTAACTCGATAAATTCAAGGTCAGTCAAAATTTCGGCTCTCCGCCAGAGCCGGGCAAAAAAGAAAACGGTCAGCATTCCTCCTGAAACAAAGGTCCACCAGACCCAGTTGCCAGCAATACCGTTTTTGGCCACAAATCCTGCCACTGCAAGTGGAGTGTCGGCGGCAAAGGTTGTTGCGACCATACCGGTACCGGCAATCCACCAGGGAAGCTGGCGCCCGGAAAGAAAAAATTCACCGACATTTTCCGAGGCGCGTTTGGAAAACCATAGTCCGATAACAAGCGTCAGTAAAAGGTAGCCGACAATGAAACTGTAATCAAGGAGGTTGAGCGTTTCCATCTCTTTTTGTTGAAATTAATGTTGCCAGAGCCCTCTTATTCGTCAGTTCTTGAAAGCTCCCGGAAGCTCTGGAAGCGGTCTTCAATTTCAAGCAGATCCAGTGCGGAAATTTTTTCGGTACCGAATTTTTCTACACAGAAGCTCGCCATTGCACTGCCATAGAGCACTGCCTTGCGCATTTCAGTGTCGGTAATGGTTTGACAGCGTGAAAGGTGGCCTATAAAGCCTCCGGCAAAGGTATCGCCAGCACCGGTGGGGTCATAAATGGATTCAAGCGGGAAGGCCGGGGCCGCAAAGATGCCGTTGTCGGTAAAGAGCAGGGCACCGTGTTCTCCCTTTTTGATGATCAGGGTTTTTGGACCCATCTGGCGGATGATTCTGGCCGATTTAACCAGGTTTGGGTCGCCGCTCAGCAGACGTGCCTCGCTGTCGTTCAGGATGAAAATATCCACCCGTTCCAGAACTTTTTTCAGCTCTTCGGGTTTTCCCTCAATCCAGAAGTTCATGGTGTCGAGGATGACCAGCTTCGGTTTGTTGATCTGGTCGAGTACCTTGAGTTGCAGTTCCGGGTCGATATTGCCGAGGCAGACAAATTCTGCATCACGATACTGGTGGGGTACAACGGGATCGAAATCAGCAAAGACGTTCAACTGGGTGTCGAGCGTGTCGCGGGTGTTCATGTCGTAGTGGTAACGGCCTGCCCAGCGGAAGGTTTTTCCCTCTTCAACCATCTGGACTCCTTTGGTGTCAATGTTTCGGGAGTGCAGCAGTTCAAAATGTTTCTCTTCAAAGTCGGATCCGACAACACCGACCATCTGTATCTTGTCGGTAAAATAGCTCGCAGAGAGGGCAATGTAGGTGGATGAACCGCCAAGGGTGTTGTCGGAGCGTCCAAAAGGGGTTTCGATGTCGTCAAAGGCAAGGGAACCGACAATAAGGATAGACATAGGAAAAGATGGATTTGGTTAACGGAAAAGTTTACAAGATACGTTTTCACCCGGTATTTTTTTCAGGGCTCATCATGGGGAAGTTCAAAAAGCATGCACTCGCCCGGTTTGCAGCTCACTTCAAGTCGGTGCCCCCTGATTGGCCATGATTGTTCGCCGATCAGGTCGTAGAGAGAGCTGTTTTCCATGCTGAATTCAAGAAAGCCCTCTCTGGTGTCATAGAGGTTGCTGTTGCCGACAAACAGAAGCGACCGTCCGGCAACTGTTCTCATGACGGCAAAAAGCTCCGGCTGACTGGTATAGGGGATGGTTATCGAGCCTGGTTCGCCCGAAAGTATCAGGTCGAGATAGCGTGAGCGTATATCGAGGATTTTGCGGATATAGCTGTTGAGTGGCGTGAGGCCATTGCACTTTTCCCAGTCGAAACTGAATGCGCTGAAGAGTGGAAGCTTTTCCGGCGGATAGAGAGCCCGGTCTGAGTCGGTGAAATTCAGCCCAAGGTTTACCGGATACCATTCACAGAGTTCCATGCCTGAATGAAGAAATGGGATGGTTGGCAGTATGGTACTCAAGGTAAAGATAAAGATAGCGTGGTTGCGTCCCGCTTCCTGAGAGGGATAACGGAAACAGACACGCGGAGTGTTATGATTTTCTCCCGTCCCGAAAAAGGGCAGCGCTACACCGGTTTTGTTCAGGTGGTTCAGCAGCCCACGGATAAAGACAATATCATGGATGACAAAGGGGAGAGAGCCGAAGACGGCATCAAATCCCTCCCTGCGTATTTCTGGCGTCGGGTTAAAATTTTCATCCCAGAAAGCAAAATCTGCTCTTTTTTCGCGCGCCTTGCCCACAATCGTCTGTTTGAGCAGCGTTGGCAGTGCATGGCCCATATCGATCATTGCGCCATCAATCTGGTATGCATCCTGAAAGTCGGGGATGATACTTGCAATTTCCTCCCAGAGGCTGCTGTTGAAGGCGGCGGGATTGTCGAGCGCACTGTCGTACATCCTTATGGTATTGTAGGCAATGTAGTTGAATGCTTCATGGGTGTGCATTTTCAGATAGGTGACATCGCTCCATGCCGGTTGCTGGTCGTCAGGTGGCCAGTCGGAAAAGGCGCTTGCAATAGAGCAAGGGGTGCCATCTGCCGCAATGCCCTGAAGAGGCTCATCCTTTCTTTGAAGCGTTACGGGTTGCTCAACAAACTGTTCCCGGTAATCTGCCGGAGGGGCGGGGAGATTGTGCAGTTCATGGCGGTCAACAACTTCGTAAATGCGGTTGAGTGTATTCTGGTCAAAATGGGGTGGGCCGTAGTTGCGGGTACGTTCATTTTCTTTCAGCCAATAAAACCATTCAGGATGTTCTTGTATCCATGCGCTGTCAACAGAGGTTGTCCTGAAGACAAACTCCAGAACAACGTGCATGTCAAGAATATGTGCTGCCTCAACAAATGCTTTGAGGAGGTGTTCGGCTGAAAGCCCGAGTGCCGGTTCAGCAAGCAGGGGATCAAGCGTTCGAGGATTTTTAACGGCATAGGGGGAACCCAGAGAGCCTTTTCTGCTTTTTATGCCTATTTCGGTAAGCGGAAGAAGGTAGATGGTATTTGCCCCGAGATTTTTTATATACGGCAGGAGTGCAATGGCTTTCAGGAGGGTACCGGTCTCCCTGAAGCCGCATGCAAGTGGTTCCGTGCTGATGGATCCATCGCTGTTATGATCAAAGGCTGCTGCGAGGCGGACAAAAAGGTTGTAGACTACTGCCGCGCTTTTCCAGTCACCAGTCCCTGGTTTTGGAGCATGGTTCTCGCAATTGCCGAGGATTGTTTCGATGATGTGGGCAAAGTATGCAGCGGGGTCTACCTGTTCGGTACCGCTCATTTTTCCGCTCCAGATGCCGGGAACGCAATAGTCGCTGCCGGGTTCAGTACTTTGAAGGCTTTTCAGCGCTTGAAGGAGCGATGCAAGGTGGGTTTTCTGCAACGTGATGGTATTGTTTTTCGGGAAGGTAATTATTATTTGAAACCTAATGTACTAAAGATTTTATTTCTCTTTATGAAGAACATTCGGATTACTGTTGAATATGATGGAACCTCTTTTGCCGGATGGCAACGACAGTCAGGTGCTCTTGTAACCGTGCAGGGAGAGATTGAGAGGGCATTGGGCAAGATTTTGCAAGAAAGAGTCTCTCTTGCTGCTGCAGGAAGAACGGACAAGGGAGTTCATGCCAAAGCCCAGACGGCAAACTTTTTAACAACCTCTCTCCTCGAGCCGTCCAGAATTATCCACTCACTGAATGCGCTTTTGCCCAAAACAGTCAGGATAAGCGACCCGGTAGAGGTTGCTCTCAACTTTCACGCCCGTCATAGTGCCCGACAGAGGCAGTATCGCTACTTTCTTCTTGAGGAGCCTTCGGCACTTTATGGCCGGTTTGCAGGCTGTTCTTTCGGAAGGGTTGATCTGGCACTCATGCAGCAACTGGCAGCTCTCATGGTAGGAGAGCATGACTTTTCGGCATTTTCCAGGAAAGACAGGGATAATCCCGGACGAATCTGTACGGTAACGACCTGCAAATGGTACCGTTGCCGTGATGTTCTGGTGCTGCGGATTTCAGCGGATCGTTTTTTGCGAAGTATGGTGCGCTATCTTGTTGATGCCATGATTCGTGCCGGCAAGGGGAGTCTCTCTGTCGAAGAGTTCAGTCGGATGCTTGAAAGCGGGGTTATGACGAGCCAGCTCAATCCGGCATTGCCAGGTGGTCTTTTCCTGTGGAAGGTGAGCTACTGAAAGAGAATTTGCTCCCCCTGTCGCTGAAAGAAAAGCACTCGAATATTGTAATAGTCAGGAACTGTTTTTATGTTACTTTGAAGGGTTCAATGTGGATTTTTGCTGTTGCAGCATGGATCGTTTAACAGCCACTCCTCTAATTCAAACTGCCGCTTGTGAAAATCAGTTTTTCTTCCATGACGATCAAGGTGTTGTTATCGACACTTTTTTTCCAGTTTCAGGCTCTCCCTCTTCGTGCTGCTGATTCTCTTACCAAAGAGAGGGATTTGTTTGCTCACTCTTCTGTTGCCGAAATTCTTGACAGTTTGGTGAATGCAACCTATTTCAAGGACGAACACTTTTCCGCTCCGTTAAAAGAGGGTGAGAAGTTTGGATTTCCTTCTACCTTTGTACCCCAGTACAGTGATTCGGTTTATGCCGCCCGAATTGCTGCGCTCAGACGCAAAACGCCGATAAATCTTGTCTATAACGATCATGTTCGTGGATATATCAGGCTCTATGCCATAGACAGAAGAGGTTCTACGGCAAAAATTCTTGGGTTGACCAAGCTTTTTTTCCCCCTTTTTGAGGAAAAGCTGGATAAATATAATGTCCCCACTGAAATAAAATATCTCGCGATAGTTGAATCGGCCCTCAACCCAACGGCAGTATCTTCCGCAGGGGCAAGAGGGTTGTGGCAGTTCATGTATGGAACAGGAAAAATGTATGGTTTGCAGTCATCCTCTTTTATTGAGGATCGGTACGACCCCTACAAGGCATCAATTGCGGCAAGCAGGTATTTGCGGGATCTCCACAATATTTACGGCGACTGGTTCCTCGCGCTTGCTGCGTATAATTCCGGTCCGGGAACGGTCAACAAGGCGATCAGGCGGGCTGGTGGAGTAAAGGATTATTGGGCGATATGGGATTATCTGCCCGCCGAAACAAGGGGATATATTCCTGCGTTTATTGCGGTGAACTACATTATGAGCTATTATAAAGAGCATAACATCCGCCCGGTTGAACCAGGATTTTTGTATCAGGATATCGATACACTGCAAACGACCCGTTTTTTGTCGTTCGAGCAGATTAATGAGACCATTGGTGTGCCGATGCGCGATCTCCAGTTTCTTAACCCGCAGTACAAGCTTGGCATTATTCCTGCCGCAAGTTCCTCTCTGCCAAATGTTATCAGGCTTCCAAAAAAATATATCGCGCAATTCCAGAAGCGGGAAGAGGAGATCTATGCCTATAAATCTGCTGTCACCGCTGAGCGCGAGGGGCTTTACGCCCGACTTGAAAGTGCCAATGCAGGTACCCGGATGCCGTCGGTTGCACCTGGATCCCCGGAAAAGGGAGAAAAAATTCATATTGTGCAGCAGGGAGAGAACCTCGGTTCGATTGCAAGGATGTATCGCGCTTATATCAGTCAGCTTATAGCGTGGAATAACCTTAAAGAGGCTGATGTTACCCCGGGGCAGAGGCTTGTTGTTTTTGGAACAACTGACAACACCACCTCATCCCAGGCTGGTCAGGAAAAAGGCGAGGTCACAAAGACGACTGTTGTCAGGAAAACGATTGGACGTTACAGGGTAAAAAGAGGTGACTCTCTGTTACTTCTTGCAAAAAAGTACAATACAACCCTTCAACGCCTGATCGTACTGAACAATCTTGGCCACAGGACGACCATTGTTCCCGGTCAGCTTGTCAAGTTTGACAAGGAGATTCTCATCACGAAAAGCCATTTATCATCACCCCGTGTTTCGGCAGAAAAACATTCCAGTGGAGCGGTTAAACACAAGCGTTCCTCATCGAGGATGGTTCCGGCTGCAAAACATCATAGTGCAAAACGGGAGAAATTCTCTGCTCAAGATGGCAAGCCCAAGAGGTGAGAATGGTGTCGCAAAGATTTTTTTATGCACGGTAATTGTTATTTCGTCGTGTTCTATAAAGGATAATTTTCTTATCTTGAGCCTTTTCAGGTTGGTCAACTGACGGAGAATAATTGTTGGTTAGAAGCCGCTTTATTCAATAATTCTTTAAATGAGAATCATTAAAACGTATGCGTAATATCATTTTTACCGGAAAAGGTGGAGTTGGTAAAACTTCTGTAGCCGCTGCAACAGCGCTCAGAGCAGCAGATATGGGGTACAAAACCCTCATTATGTCTACCGATCCGGCCCACAGTCTGGGTGACTCGCTCGATGTTCAGTTAGGACCTTCCCCGGTTAAAGTTGCTGAAAACCTCTGGGGTCAGGAAGTCAGCGTTTTTGGTGATCTCAATCTGAACTGGGATGTTGTCCGGGAACATTTTGCCCACTTGATGGAATCGAGGGGTATTGAAGGGGTTTATGCCGAAGAGATGGGTGTGCTTCCGGGTATGGAAGAGCTTTTTTCGCTCTCCTATATCAAGCGTTATAATGAGCAGCAGGAGTATGACCTTCTTGTTGTTGACTGTGCGCCTACCGGAGAAACCCTTCGTCTGCTCTCTTTGCCTGAAACATTCGGCTGGTTTATCAAGCTTATCCGCAATGTTGAGAAATTCATGGTAAAACCTGTTATCAGGCCTCTTTCCAAGAAAATCAAGAAAATAGACGATTTTGTAGCTCCGGTAGAAGTTTATGACAAGGTCGATAACCTCTTCTCATCTACGGAAGGGATTATTGATTTGCTGGCCGACAGCTCCAAAACAACCATGCGTCTGGTGATGAATCCTGAAAAGATGGTTATCAAGGAATCGATGCGCGCCTTGACCTATCTTAATCTCTATGGCATTACCGTTGACCGTATTACCATCAACCGTGTCATGCCGGATCAGAGTCCCGATCCTTATTTCCAGAAGTGGCGTGCCATTCAGCAGAAGTATATTGAGCAGATACAGGAAGCTTTTGCCCCTATCCCCATTACGGAAGTACCGTTGTTTGATGATGAGGTGGTTGGTATAGCGATGCTCCGCAGGGTAGGTGAAAAGGTCTATGGTGACCTGAATCCTCTTGATATCTTCTTTAACGAGAACCCTATTGATATCAAAAAGGTTTCTGATGGTCACTACAAGGTGCGTGTCAGACTGCCGTTTATGGAGAACATGGGACTTGAGCCGAAAATCCTCAAGCTTGGCGATGATCTTACCATCCGTATTGGTGATTATCAGAAGATTGTGGCGTTACCGATTTTCCTTGCAGGTATGGACTCAACAGGCGCATCCTATGAAGACAAGTGGCTGAGTATTGATTTCGAGAAGGCGAAATAAATATGGTGGCTGCATGGCCCTGATCATTCCGTTTTGCGTATAAAAAAAAACCTGCCTTGCCGGCAGGTTTTTTTTATGGCAGTTTTCTTCAGAGCGAGACCAGATTGGCGACGTCAACGCCATTCACGGTCCTTATTTCATCAAGCAGGGCAGTCGTAACATTGCCATCAACAACAATTGCGGTCATTGCGACCTTTTTTTCCTCATCCCTTGAGAGGGCTACGTAAGCAACATTGAGGTTATGCTGCAACAGCAACTGGGTTACATGGGCAATAACACCCGGTTTGTCACTATTGTTGTAGATGATGATGTTTCCTTCCGGCTTGAATTCCACAAGAAACCGGTCGATCATCACAATTCTTATCTCCTTTTCACCAAAGACCGTTCCTCCTATCATCCGTTTTGTCGATCCGGTTTCAAGTTCTATGCGAATGAGGTTGGTATAATCCGGATTCTCTTTTTCAAACTTCTGTTCCAGACTTATGCCGCGTTCCTTGGCCATGGTGAACGCATTGATGTAGTTGGTATCTTTCGATTGCTGAACATCAAGAAACCCTTTTAATGCCGCTGCCGTAATGACCTCATTGAAGGTATGCAGGAACTCGCCGGAGGTTCTGACCGTCATTTTGCTCGCCTGGTCTGGTATCATCTGTGCCAGTATGGCTCCGAGTTTTTCGGCCAGCGCAAGATATGAGCTCACGCCGGGAGCCTGTGCCAGTTCTACAGCCGAGGCATTGACCGCACCATGAAGCTTTCCTGTGCGTTTCCATTCAACAATCTGTTCTGCTATCTGAATGGCGACTTTTTCCTGTGCTTCGCTGGTGGAGGCAGCAATATGCGGTGTGACAATCACCTGATCAAGTTTGAGAAGGGGATTATCGGGTTTGACCGGCTCACTTTCAAAAACATCAAGTGCTGCAGTGGCAACTTTTCCGGAAAGGATGGCTTCTGCCAGGTCAGCCTCATTGATGATTCCTCCCCTGGCGCAGTTGATGATGATAACACCTTGCTTCATCAGCTCAATCGTCTTTTTTGAAATCAGGTTACGGGTTGATTCGTTGAGCGAGGAGTGGATGGTGATAAAGTCGGCACGGATGAAATTTTCATGCAGCGGCAGAAGCTCAATGTTGAGTTTTGCGGCGTATTCGTCGGGAATCATGGGGTCATAGGCGATAGTTTTCATTCCAAACGCCTGCATGCGGGATGCTACCTCACGCCCGATTTTCCCGAGACCGATAATGGAGAGGGTTTTGCCCTCAAGTTCAACGCCGGAAAATTTTGTCTTGTTCCAGTTTCCCTGCTTGAGGTCTGCCGTTGCCTGGGGAATACGACGTGCTGCGGAAAGCATCATGGCACAGGTATGTTCGGCTGCGGAAACGGTGTTTCCTCCGGGCGTATTCATCACGATAATGCCGTTTCGCGTTGCAGCTTCAATGTCGATATTGTCGACTCCGGCACCAGCCCTTCCGATAAGTTGCAGCTTTGTGCCACACTCGATAATTTCAGCAGTAACTTTTGTTGCACTTCTGACGATCAGCTTGTCGAAGCCGCCGATGATCCCTTTGAGCTCTTCCTTGCTGATTTTCGGCCTCTCCGTCACCGTAAAGCCGTTTTGTGCCAGGATCTGACCGCATTGAGGATCAATACCGTCAGTGATCAGTACATTCATGTTTTTTTTATTATGGGTTTTCGCGGAATTTGATTGACCAACGGCCTCCAGAGCGTTTTTTGCTGTTGTACCAGGGCCATCATTCTTTGCTGCTGTAATATATTTTTTTTGAGGTTACTATTATTAAAGAAAACTCGCAGCAAAGGGGATTCTTCATACATGGGCGTATGAATTACCCGCTGTTTGGCAGAGCTAATCATTTTCGGGGGAAATTATCGGTATGGTTGTTCATGATATTCGTGTGGTTTTTTTATCTTGCCTCTTGTAAATTCTAATGAGGTTATTATTGCTGTAAAACGAATGGAACAGTTACATGATTTAAGAGTTTCACGAATTATCCGTCTCTCCTCTCCGCGGGCACTCAAGGAGATGTTGCCGGTGGATGAGCGGATTGTGTCTACGGTTGCTGCCGGACGTCGTGAAGTGGAGAATATTTTGACCGGCAAGGATTTAAGGTTGCTGGTGATTGTCGGACCCTGTTCGATTCATGATATGGAGGCTGCACGTGAGTACGCATCCCGTCTTTCGGTGTTGCGAACTGAACTACAGGGTGAGCTTTGTCTGATGATGCGGGTTTACTTTGAAAAACCACGGACGACCATTGGCTGGAAAGGGTTTATCAATGATCCTCATCTTGATGATACATACGATATTGAGCATGGTCTTTATCATGCCCGCAAGCTTTTGCTTGAAATCAATGAAATGGGGTTACCAGCCGCAACGGAATTTCTCGATCCCATATCGCCCCAGTATGTTGCCGATTTGGTGAGCTGGGCGGCAATAGGGGCAAGGACCATCGAGTCGCAGACGCACCGCCAGATGGCCAGCGGACTCTCCATGCCGGTTGGCTTCAAAAACTCAACTGATGGTCGTCTTAATGTCGCCGTTGATGCAATCCGTTCAGCCATGCACCCCCACAGTTTTCTTGGTATTGATCAGGAGGGGCACAGCAGTGTCATTACGACAAAAGGAAACCCGTTCGGGCATCTTGTGCTGCGCGGTGGTGAGAAGCCAAATTATGACGCAGCAAGCATTGCTCTTGCTGAATCATGGATTGGAAAGGCTGGACTGGAACAGTCGCTTCTTGTTGATTGCAGTCATGCCAATTCAGGCAAAAAACATGAACAGCAGTTGAGTGTCTGGGAAAATATACTGCAACAGAAAAAAGAGGGCAATAAAAGTATTGTCGGTGTCATGATTGAAAGTAATCTTTACTGCGGCAATCAGCCATTCCCGGAAGATCCCGACAAGCTCCGGTACGGGGTCTCCATTACTGATGAGTGTCTTTCATGGGAAGAGAGCGAGCGCATGCTTCGTGAAGGGGCGGCGGTCATGCAAAAGCTTCTTCACTGAGCACTCGATGAACACTGCCGGAGCAATCAGCCCGACGTTTTTCCGGCTTGCGGGTGTTTCCGGCAAGGCGCTACGTATGCACCCGGTTTGTCTTCCAATATACCAGTCTAATATTATCACAAAACAGGGAGGGATAGTATGGCAATAGAGATTCGACAGGTTCAGAATAAAAAAGAGCGAAAAGAGTTTATCAAATTTGCATGGACGATCTATCGGAATGACCCGGAACTCAATAAAAACTGGGTTCCCCCTGTCATTGACGATTACATGAAAACACTTGATACCGAAAAGTTTCCGTTGTATGAACATGCAGACCTCGCCATGTTTACTGCCTGGAAGGATGGGGTTATGGCTGGAACTATTGCGGCTGTTGAAAACCGGCGACATAATGAGTTTCACGCCGACAAGGTTGGTTTCTGGGGCTTTTTTGAGTGTATCAATGACCAGCAGGTGGCCAATGCCCTGTTTGATGCTTCTGCCAGGTGGCTGAAACAGAAAGGACTCAATGCCATGCGTGGGCCGGTCAGTCCATCAATGAATGATCAGTGCGGCATGTTGACCAAAGGATATGATAGCCCCCCGGTTTTTCTCATGCTCTACAACCCGCCTTACTACAATGATCTTGTTTTGAAGTATGGTCACCGTGTCGGCCAGGAGCTGCTCGCATGGTATATCGACCAGAAAATTATTGATATTGAACGTCTGCGCCGCATTGCAGACCATGTAAAGAAAAGGGAGGGTTTGACGGTACGGATTATGAACATGAAGGATTTTGACCGGGAAATTGATCGTATCCGCGATATCTATAACAAGGCGTGGGAAAAAAACTGGGGCTTTGTACCCATGACAAACAAAGAGTTCAATTTTCTGGCAAAAAGTCTCAAACCTCTGGCAAATCCTCACTACATCTACTTTGTCGAAGATCGCAACAAGCGCACCGTCGGCTTTTCGCTTTCGCTTCCCGATGTGAACCAGGCGCTGAAACATGTCAATGGCAACCCCTTCTCACCACTCGGCCTGCTGAAATATCTCTGGTACAGTCGCAAAATTACCATGGTTCGCACCATAACCATGGGCGTGTTGCCTGAATACCGAAACAAGGGTGTTGACAGTATTCTCAATACCCAGATTGCCGATTATGGCGGCAAACACGGGGTCTTTGCCAGTGAAATGAGCTGGGTACTCAAGGCAAATGAGTCTATGAGCAAATTGGCAAAGGTGATTGGCGGGAAACCTTACAAGGAGTATATCATCTATGAGGCCGATATTTGATGGCAACGGTTGTACAGCATGACAAAAAAAAGGAGGCCCATTCGAAAGGCCTCCTTTTTTTATGTTACAGCATCCTGATCAGAATGATGCCATAAAGACAAGGTGCGAAACTTCGGTATTCGGGTTGTAGATATAAGAGGCTGTGTAGCGATCTTTTGAAACCGATATACCGGTGTTGACGAGAGCAAAACTATCATTTTTTCTGCCACGGTCGTTGTCGCTGTAATAGTCTTCATCACCGAAACCAACCACACCTTTTGCCGTGTAGCCATCCTTGTTGTAGAATTTGTAGCCAGCTTCACAATACTTGGCATTTTTGTAACCGATGCTTGTATCATTGCCGGCTACATTGATTGCTGCAAGCAGGCTGAGATTATCCTGTGCATAACCGACGCTGAGCTCAACGGTGTTTGGTCCATCACAACTGAAATCGAAGGATTTGTCGTTGTCACCAACAGGAACATAATAATTGGTTGCAGTCAGACTGAATGGCCCAACGGGGACGGTAGCATAAAGGTCTACCTCCTTGTAACGGGATTTTGCTCCGGCACCATCAACAACATTATCGGTAACGGCATAGGAACCCCATGCGCCGATAACGACCCCGCTACCTGCAAAGGTGTAGGAAATGGCTGGCTGAATGGCGGCTGAATTACCCAAATCAATACCCCTCCATACATAGCTGGTGACCGCGTCTGCACCGATTTTAAATCCTTCTGCCTGGGCGGTACCGCCAAATCCTGCAAAAAGTGCAACGGCAAGGGTTAAAAGTTTTGCTGTTTTTTTCATCGACCTGCTCCTGTTTTTTTGTGTTGTAATTGTATCAGTATCAGTTATTTTCTTTTGTTCCTTTTCTAAAAAAAACACTGAATCCTTTTAAAAAACCTTCGCGCATAATATAAAAAATTAATTAAATAATACAAATAAGTAGCAATTGTTAAGGCAAGGCGGCTTCTTTGCTTAATAAACTTACGATTTTTGTGTTTTTTCGGTGTTTTTTTTGAAGGCTTGCTTCATGCTCCAGTCACTTCGTCAATGAAACATGTTCCCGTAATGAAATCCATTGTCGTGAAGCAAGCTGCAATTGTGCTGCAAGGAGGGTACTCCACGTATGAAGCCTTGAACAAGTTTGTCGCATCGTTTGCCAGGGGCGAAGGGTACTGCAGCCTGTTTGTGGAGCGTCTTCAGCTTGCCACAAAAGAGGCGTTTGTCAATGCAGTCAAGCATGGCAACAGGGAAGAGGAAACGTTGACGGTCTCCTGTTCGTTTACGGCTGTTGCCGACAGGCTTCTTGCTTCGGTCAGGGACTGCGGTAAAGGGTTCAATCCCGACGCATTGCCCAACCCTGTTGATCCACACAATATCCTGAGGTTGTCAGGAAGGGGTATCCTTATTATCCGAAGCATTGCTGAAATCATTGCTCTTGACCGAGAGCGTGATGGAGCGGTACTGAGACTGCGTTATCGTCCCTTTTGAAATGATTCCATTGCAACATCATGATTTTTCTGCAATTATAAACCGGTATAAAACTATTACAACATGGCTCTATCACGAAGCGCAGTCTGGACTGCTCTTGCAGCACACAAACAGGAAATTGAGCAACTGCATGTACGGGAGATGTTTCAGCAGGATGAGGACAGGTTTACAAGCTTCTCCATTCAATGGGGCGAACTGCTGCTCGACTACTCAAAAAACAGGATCACTCCCCGAACGATGGAGCTGCTTGTGGAACTTGCGCGCAGCGTTGAGCTTGAAAAAAGGCGTGACGAGATGTTTGAGGGTGCACCAATCAACTCTACAGAACGACGTGCGGTACTCCATACCGCTCTTCGCAGGCCCCCTGGCTACTCGCTTGACGTTGATGGCCTCAATCTTTCAGTGGAAATTGCCGATGTACTGGCACAGATGAAAGGGTGCTGTGAGCAGGTTATTTCGGGTTCATGGAAAGGATATACCGGCAAGCGAATGACTGATGTGGTCAATATTGGCATTGGTGGCTCTGATCTTGGCCCTTTCATGGTAACCGAAGCGCTCCGCCCCTTTGCCCACGGCCATCTCCAGGTTCATTTTGTCTCCAATATTGATGGCACCCACATCTGCGAGACGCTCAAAAAGCTCAATCCGGAAACAACACTGTTCGTCATTGCCTCAAAAACCTTTACGACCCAGGAGACACTCACCAATGCAATGAGCGCCCGTGCATGGTTCTTGACTCATGCTCTTGACCCGTCGCATATTGCAAAACATTTTGTGGCTGTCTCAACCAACCGCGCCAAGGTTGTGGAGTTTGGCATTGATGAAGCAAACATGTTCCGATTCTGGGAGTGGGTTGGAGGACGTTACTCCCTTTGGTCTTCCATAGGGCTCTCCATTGCGCTCTTTCTCGGCTTTGACCGCTTTCAGGAGCTGCTCAATGGCGCATACGCGATGGACGAGCATTTCCGTCAGGAACCTCTTGAAGGCAATATTCCCGTCATTATGGCCCTGCTTGGTATTTGGTACAATAATTTTTTTGATGTTTCCTCACACGCCGTCATTCCTTACGACCAGTACCTGCACCGCTTTCCAGCCTACCTCCAGCAGCTCGATATGGAGAGCAACGGCAAGCGGGTAGACAAGCAAGGCAACAAGGTTACTTATGCAACAGGGCCAGTGATCTGGGGCGAACCAGGCACCAATTCACAGCACGCTTTTTTTCAGTTGCTGCATCAGAGCCCCGATTTTATTCCTGCCGACTTTATTGTTCCGCTCAAAACCCAAAACCCGGCAGGGGAGCATCACGATATTTTACTGGCCAACTGCTTTGCGCAGACCGAAGCGCTCATGAAGGGAAAAAATGAGCAGGAGGTGCGCGAGGAGCTTGAAGCCGCAGGCAGTGAGCCTTCGGAGATTGCTGCACTGCTGCCACACAAGGTTTTTCCGGGAAACCGTCCGACAAACACGCTCCTCTTCAATGAACTCAATCCCTTTGCTCTTGGAAGCCTTATTGCCCTGTACGAGCATAAGGTGTTTGTGCAAGGGATGATCTGGGGAGTAAATTCCTTCGACCAGTGGGGTGTCGAACTGGGCAAGCAACTGGCAAAGGCCATTTTCCCTGAAATTCAGGGGACGGAGATGGTTTGTGGCCATGACAGCTCGACCAATGCGCTCATTAATCTCTACCGCAAAGCGAGAATGACCACGTTGCCCGACTGAGGTTTGTATTTTTGATACAAAGAAAAGCCGCCCTCGAAAAGGCGGCGCTTCTTTGTATGGCACGGGCAAATACTTTCCTAATCTTTGTTATACATCGATTCGTCACCACTTTCGCCGGTACGGATGCGATAGGACTCTTCAATAGTCCATACGAAGATCTTGCCGTCACCGACCTCACCGGTATAGGCTGTTTTCAAAAGACAGTCTACTGTTTTTCGAAGATTGATGTCGCGAACAACAATCGACAACGTTAACCGCGAAATATAGTCAGTATCAGCAGAGCCGCGGAAGACGTCCTTTTTCTTGCGCTCATTTCCAACTCCGAATGATTCGGTATAGGAAAAGAAGTCGATATCAATGGCATGCAATGCCGCTTTCACCTCTTCAAATTTTGAACGCCTTATGATTGCCTCTATTTTTTTCATAATGATTTTCAATTTAATGGGTTAATGAATCAGTTGGTGTATGCTTCAGCGCCATGCTCAAAAACATCCAATCCTCCAACTCCAGCTTCACCTTCAGGCTCTACACGTAACTTGAACGGATAGGGCAACTTGTTGATGACCAGCATGAGAATGAACGCCACAACAAACGTTGTCAATGCAACAATTGCATTGCCTACAAATTGTGCAAGGAATACATTCCATCCCCCTCCGTAAAACAATCCCGTCACAGGGGCAGAGTTGTCGGGGCCGAAAGGAGTTGCAAAGCCATACTCTCCAGTGGCAAAAAGACCGATCGACCAGGTTCCGAAAACACCGTTGAATCCATGCACCGAAACAGCACCAACCGGATCATCAATGCGCAGGTATTCAAGCAGGTAGATGCCTCCAAAAACAATCGCACCAGCAATGAGACCGATGATAACGGATCCAAATGGTGAAACCCAGTAGCATGGTGCCGTGATGGCAACCAGCCCGCCGAGGAGACCGTTCACCGTAAAGCCTACGTCAAACTTCCCTTTGAAAGAGCCAATATAAAAGGCAAGGAACATGGCACTCAAGGCACCGCCACAAGCCGCCAGTGTCGTATTTGCAGCCACACGCCCAACACCTGCGGCATCCATTGCTGAAAGGGTGCTTCCAGGGTTAAATCCATACCATCCAAACCACAAGAGGAAGGCACCGGTAACAGCAACGGGCAAGTTGTGTGCAGCAGGCAAACCACCCCTCTCTTTGTCATCACGCAAAAATACGCGACCGATACGAGGCCCTAACACAATGGCTCCCGCCAACGATACGACACCACCAATGGTATGCACAACCGTAGAACCTGCAAAATCACGGAAAGGATTCCCCAATGCAGGCAGGAAATTTCCGGGAGTACCCATGGTTACCAAAAAGCCGTCCGGCCCCCAGGCCCAGTGACCAATAATGGGATAGATCAAAGCCGTTACAACGATACTGTAAAGAATATCGCCACGAAAACTGGTCCGTCCAATCATCGCACCAGATGTAATGGTTGATGCGGTATCAGCAAAAGCAAACTGAAACACCCAGTGTGCCAGAAGCGCTACGCCGGTTGCTCCGTACGTGGCAGGTGCACCCTGCAGGAAAAACCACTTTTGCCCGATAAAGCCGTTACCTTCACTGAACATGAATGCATAGCCTATTGCCCAGAAAGAGATACCGCAAATAGCCGTATCCAAAACGCACTCAATAAGAACGTTAACAGTTTCCCGCTTTCTGGCAAAGCCAGCTTCGAGCATGACAAATCCAGCCTGCATACCAAAAACGAGGGCTGCTGCGATCAACGTCCACAGGGTATTGAGCGAGTTAATCAGATTTGTCTCAATCGGTGAGTAGCTTTCTGCTGCCATTGCCGGAATACCGATAATTCCGCTTAACATGTTCATAGACAAGAGTACGACCAAGAGTCCAATCATCTTCCCTGCAAAAATGGTTAGACCAAGTTTCCAGTTTTTTTGTTTCGCCATATTTTCCCTGATTCGGGTAAAATAGTGCCTCCTTTCGAGACTAAGGGTTCCTGATTTCATAGGATGTTTTTTTAGATGGTTATGA
>SESG01005559.1_pt1 | contig 17363 bp, 16 predicted proteins | sample 3171421 | NCBI WGS metagenome assembly SESG01 (sample SAMN10866946, study PRJNA518727) | freshwater metagenome | biome: subpolar coniferous forest; feature: holomictic lake; material: water; isolation source: holomictic Lake 227, 6 m and 8 m depth | place: Canada: near Kenora, Ontario | collected... | reverse complement strand
TAGAATAAATCTCTGCCATTCGCCATAGGCCATAAGCCATACGCAGAAATTAAGACTTTGCTTTGGCGGCGGTTTTTTTGGGGGAGGGGATGGAGAATAATAACGGGCTAAAGAACGGCTATTTAAATTTATCTATCAAAAAGCTCCCGGCAAAATGGCTTCCTGTTATTACCAGTGCGGCAAGGCCCATATGCACCAAGGCCTCATAAAACGGGTTCTTTTTGCTTTTGCGCTGTATAACATAGCTCAGGGCGGCCAGGACGGCAAAGCCCCATACAATCGAGCAGAAAACTGCCGTTCTTATCGGTAGAAAAGCTATCAGTAGCACAAAACTCAGGGAAACTCCAAGCCGCGCCAGATAGTTTGTAAGAGTGGCAAGCCACACCTCTTTTCCTGCAACATGCTCCGACTCAAGATAAAGATGTATTCCCATAGAATCTGATAAATTGTCAGCCAGTGCGATAACCAATATACTACCGATTATGCTTGATTTAGGGTGAGCTACACTGTCCAGCCCGGTAATAAGCGCCAGACTGGTAATGACTGCGGATGTGACGCCAAAAGAGACCTTGGTCTGATAAGGCCGCGCTACCGCATTAATGTCTGAGTTTTTATCTTCCATGCTGAAATTACATTTCACTTTTTGGGCGCTAACACGGAAATTAAATCCCTGCCGTCTTCCTTTATATGGCGATGATCTGACCCCGACTGGGCATTCCGCGGCACCACATCCGAAGTTGACCGGACCGGGGGATTGCTTTACTGCTGCAGTTGGGACAAGTCCGCGACATCCTCGAAAAGGCTGACCAGCGAGCCGATAAGTCGGAGCCGGTTTTCCTTCACTTTTGGATCCTCAACCATAACCATTACTTTGTCAAAAAAACTATCCAGCGCTCCTTTGATGGCGACAGTATCCATAAGGCTTTTTTCATACTCCCGGTTGGCGATATGGCTTTTCAGTTTGCCTGAAAGGGCTTTGATACCGGAGTAAAGAGCTCGCTCCTCGTCTTTTTCAAAAACAGCTTCGTCCGGGCCGGCCGCGGCTGAGTGCTTGGCCTGTCGGAGGATGTTCTTAGCTCTCTTGAAAGACATAGCCAGCGCTTCAAAGTCGGAGTTTTTCCTTACAATATGCAGATCATTTATGCGGCGACGGCAGTCCAGCAGATCCGCATTTTTGATAAAAAATTCCTTAACCGCCTTCACCTCGTCAAAGCGGAAACCTTTTTCCTCGAACAGAGTTTCGGCCCGCTGCCAGGTGAAATCCAGGAGCGCGGATATGGTCTTTTCTCTGTCAAAACCAGCGGCCTTCGCCGGAAGGAGTTCAAGCGCGCGGCTAAAAGCCTCTTTAAGCGGCAGCTCCAGATCATTCTCAAGGATAATCCTGGCCAGACCAAGCGCCTGCCTCCTGAGAGCGTGCGGGTCCTCGCTGCCGGAAGGAATTAATCCGATCGCGAAATCGGCAGCCAGGGTGTCTAGCTTGCCGGCGATAGATACCACCGAACTTTCTCTGGTTGAGGGGAGCGGAGACTTTGCGCTCATTGGCCAGTAGAACTCCCCCACGGCCTTCGCGGCGGTTTCGCTCAAACCGGCATTTTTGGCGTAATAATAACCCATTACGCCCTGCAGTTCGGTGAACTCGCGCACCACATTGCTTGAAAGATCGGCATAAACCAGACGCGAGGCCTTCCTGACCGCCTCCGTATCCAGGCCGTGGACCGCAGCCGCCAGCCAGCCCGCGAGAGCCTCGACCCGGCCTGCCTTGTCGAACATTGAACCCAGCTTTTCCTGGAAGGTAACGGTCTTCAGGACATTCAGCATGTTTTCCATTGGTTCCGTCAGATCGCGCTCATAAAAGAATATCGCGTCCCTGAAACGCGCTTCCAGAACGTTCCGGAAGCCCTCTTCCACGTTCTTCTGTCCTTTTGAAACTCCGTCCCGGATACCGACAAAATAAGGCTGAAGCTTTTTTTTAGAGTCGCTGACGGTGAAGAACTTGAGCTGCTTCTTCATCACAAGATGCACCAGCTCCCTGGGAAGTTTGAGAAATTCCTGGTCGTAAGTTCCGACTACGCATACCGGATATTCCACCAGATAAAGGTTCTCATTGAACAGCTCGGCGTCAGCCTCCACTTCCAGCTTGGTCCTTTTGGAAACCTGTTCTATCTCCGTTGCCAGAACTTTGGCGCGCTCCTCGTCTTTCACCAGCACATTTGCGTTCTCAAGTATCTTCAAATACTTCTCAGCCGACGGAATATTCGTAACCCGCGACCCTTTGGCGCTCAGGCCCATGGTAAAGCGCCCGGTCTTTATGCCGGCAAAAGAGAAGGCAACTATCTTTTCGCCGTAAAGAGCCGCCAGACTCCGTATGGGCCGGGCAAAACGCACGCGCGTTTCCTCCCAGACCATGGTCTTGGGAAATTCCAGCGTGCCGATAAGTCTGGGGAATATCTCGGCCAGAACTTTTGACGCGGGCCTGGCGGGAATTACCTTCATAGCCACCAGAACCTCACCCTTTGGAGCGGTCTCAATGGTAAGTTTGTCGGGGGTCGTCCCTTGCCCCTTCGCGAACCCGGCGCTCTGGGGGGTATAAGCGCCTGCTTCATCTTTCCAGAATTTTGCCAGCGGCCCTATGGCTTTTACTGTCCGCTCCTCGGATTTGCCCGGCAGGCCGATTATATGGAGGACAAGTCTTTTATAAGTGCCGTAAGCCTTAAGAGTTTCAAAAGGCAGATTCGCGGCGGCCAGAAGCTCGCGGGCTCCGGCTTCCAGCTGCGCTTCGGCGGAAGTTATAAAGCGGGCTGGGATATTCTCGATGCGGATTTCAAGCAAAGCGTCTCGTTTGATCATTGTCCATCTCCATTTAAATTAGGGAAACTCAGCGACAAACAATCTGCCACTTGTTTACTTATGACTGAGTGACGTCTGCCGCGCTTATGTTGACCGGTTCATTAGCTTTCACGTGCGCGGCGGCGCAGGCCTTGGCGATATCGCGTATCCTTTTGATCATGCCAACCCGCTCAGAAACGGAAATGGCGCCCCGCGCGTCCATCAGGTTAAATGAATGAGAACATTTCATCACCAGGTCGTACGCCGGCAGATAGTGTCCGTTCTTTATCAGAACGAAAATCTCACGCTCGTAATCGTCAAAATTCCTGCGCAGATTGGCGACATCCGCGTATTCAAAATTATAATGCGAGAACTGCTTTTCCTGGGTCCGGTACATCTCTCCGTAGGTGAGCCGATCGTTCCACATAAGGTCATAAACGCTTTTTTTCTTCTGCACAAACATAGCCAGGCGCTCCAGGCCGTACGTGATCTCTACGCTTATCGGATTAAGTTCGAAAGAAGCCATCTGCTGGAAATAAGTGAACTGTGTTACCTCCATCCCGTCCAGCCATACCTCCCAGCCCACGCCGGAGGCGCCCAGGGTCGGAGATTCCCAGTCGTCCTCTATCCAGCGGATATCGTGTTCATCAGCGTTGATGCCGACAGCCTTGAGTGATTTCAGATATATCTGCTGTATGTCTTTTGACGGCGGCTTAATTATTACCTGGTATTGATAATATTTACCTAAGCGGTTGGGGTTCTCTCCGAAGCGCCCGTCTCCGGGCCGCCGGCAGGGCTCAACATATGCCACGCGATTCGGCTTAGAGGTGAGCGAGCCAAAAAAAGTGGCGGGGTTAAAAGTGCCGGCGCCCTTTTCAAGATCGTAAGGCTGTATTATGGCGCAGCCCTGCTTGGCCCAATACTGGTCAAATTTGAGTATGATGTCCTGAAAATTCACGATAAACCTCCGTAAAATAAGGGGCTAGGGGGTAGGGTTTAGGGTCAAGGAGTTCCTTATGCCTCCACCATCCGCGCTCCACCCTGTGTTTTACTATTATACTTAAATAAATTCAAGCGTTTTGAGTTGCTGATTAAGCTGTTCCGAAAAAAACCTTTTCAGGAGGTTGTCCAGGTAATCCATTGCCTGGGGCTGCGCCTCCAGGACGTGGACATCGGACCAGGCTCCGTCATGCAAGGTTTCCCAGAGCCTGGAGTCCAAACCCAACGAACTATGCTTAAACCCGAACCCCGCGGTCTCCAGCGCGCGAAGAGTGAAGGCCCGACGCATCCATGGGGATATTCCGCGCACTTTTGGGTCGCGACTGACGCCAATTGGCGCAAGGTCAGTGCCCGGATATTCTGCTACGCGGCCGAAAGGGCGGGGCAGGCCGCCGTCCAGATTTTGAAGCGCCCCCAACAAAAGCTCGTATTTCTCCGGACTGGGCTGATGGGAGGGCGTAAGTTTGTTAACCACTTCGCAGAAATACAAAGCGGTGAACAGGCTGTCGGTATTCAGCCGGATGCGGGGGAAGACGGAAAGGGAACTGCCGCCCGTACAGACGGGGAAATTGGATCCGTTCTTAAGGTAAAAGCGATAGTCGCCCCAGCTGACCGGCTCAGAAAGAGCCCGGAGCTTACCCTTGGAAAGCCGCACGCTTTTGAAATTAACTTCAAGCTTACCCCTGTCTTTGGTGAAAACAGTTACGATGCGGTCGTTCTCACGCAACGGCCTGCGCCACAAAACAATGCCGTAATCACAGAAAATCATAGTGATATATTAGCAATTTACCTTCGGCAAATCGCGCTATAAATAGCGCGACAGCAGATAGCGCTGCAGGGCAAAATAAGCAATTTTCACAAATTTTCTCTACTGTTATGGTATTCGTGTTCTTCTGCTGTCGTGCTGTCCCGCTGCCGCGCTGTCCTGCTATCCGCCACTTGCCCTTTGTCTTTTGTATATTAATTTAATATAATTAAAACACTATGCTACCTACATACAGACCAAATGTCAGAAGAAGAAAGAAGACTCTCGGTTTTCGCGCAAAAATGAAAACCGCTGGCGGAAGAAAAACTTTAGCGAGAAGACGCGCGAAAGGGCGATGGCATCTCATTCCCGACTAGACGCTTGCGCGTTTATTGGCGTCGTTAAATGAAAAAGTTTTCTTTTACCAGGAACGCACGCCTGCGCTGCCGGAAAATTTTTGATTTCGTCTTTAACGAGGGGGAAAAATCCTCCACGCGCGACTTAGTGATGTGGGCCTGCGTGCCGGGCCCCAGTAAAGCCGGGACAAAAGCGCCCGCCCTTATCGCACCCGGCGGCAGAAGATTAGGCCTCGTCATAAGCAAAAAGACCGGCGGCGCGGTACGGCGCAACAGGCTTAAAAGGCTTCTGCGGGAAGCCTACAGGCTGTCAAAGGACGACCTGCTGGACGGAGCGCACATAATAGTATATCCGAAAGCCGGATGCGCTATAAACAACCTTTTAGAGGCCCGGAAAGCGCTAAGCGCGATCTGGGCAAGAGCGAAGATAAAAAATGCGGAGCGATAAAAACGCCCTGAAAAAAACCGCGGACGCGGTTCATACGGCGTACAGACTTTTCAGACCACTACTGGGGCCTCGCGCCTGCAGATTTCACCCGACCTGTTCAGAATACAGTTTCCAATCCTTTAAAACATATGGTTTACTCAGGGGCGCTTTTTTAAGCGCCGCGAGAATCCTCCGCTGCCATCCATGGAATCCGGGCGGATATGACCCCGTGCCGTTATCACAACCTCCGTCCGCCGCAGACTTAAACATTGCAAACATCAGGGAGACAAATTAATGCAGAAGAACCTCGTCCTCGCGGTCGTGCTATCCTCAGCTGTGTATATATTCTGGTACTCTTACATAGAAAAGAGACCTATGCTCAATCCAGCCTCCGCGCCCACGGCGCAGTCGCAGCAAAGCTCCCCGGCGGCGTCCGCTGCCACAGCCCTCACGATTTCCGGGCAGTCAGCGGTGGCCGCGGCCTCCGGCCCGCTGGAAGCTGACTGGACTAAACGCTCCGTGGAACTAAATCTCAACAAAGCCACCTACGCCTTCCACCCCGCCGGCGCCTCAATAAAGAGCGTGGTTTATCAGGGCCCGGTGTCCCCCGTGGAACTTGTAAAAGACCCCTCGCCGGGCTTTCTCAGCTCTTTTGACGACCTGACTTTCACCCTAAAAAGCAAAACCAACGACAGCGTAACCTTCGAAGCCCGCGCCGCCAACGGCGTAATTATACTCAAGAAATTCACCCTTAACGGAGAGCATAAGATAAATCTGCTGGAGATAACCGCGGTAAACCCTTCCGCGGCCCCCGCGGTATTCGCGGCGTGGAACATTAAGCTGGGCCCCGGACTTGGCACCGTTAAAAGCGAAGAAAAAGAAAACCCCTCTCTTTGGAAGGCTCAATACACTTTTCAGGAAGATGGCAAAAAGTTCCCGACCATAAAAACCATCAAGGAAAACCAGAAAGCGGGGCCCTGGATCTGGGCCGGCGTGGATAACAGGTATTTTCTGGCCGCGGTAATGGGGGGAGATCTGAAGCGGGACGTACTCAACATCTCCCAGCCGGAAATAGACGGAAAGAAAGCGCCACTCTTGTCTATTCCCTTCGAAGCGGAACTACTGGCGCCCCGGGAAACCCGCGTCTGGCGCGTAGAATTTTATATAGGGCCCAAGGACTACAAGCTGCTCCAGACCTTAGGGCGCGGCCTTGACCGCTCCGTGGATTTCGGGTTTTTCTCCCCGCTTGCCAAAATCGCCAATTCGGCTCTGGACTATTTCCAAAAGCTCACAGGCAATTACGGCGTAGCCATTGTTATAATAAGCGTTCTCCTGCAGATACTTATTTTTCCGCTGAGCTGGAAGTCCTACAAAGCCATGGCTGTAATGAAAAAAATACAGCCCGAGATGCAGGCCATCCAGGCCCGCTACAAGTCGGACCCCAAGCGCATGAATACGGAAGTCATGGAACTTTATAAGCGGCACGGCACTAACCCGCTGGGCGGTTGTCTGCCGATGCTCCTGCAAATCCCCATTTTCTTCGCGCTTTTCACGGCGCTGCGCAATTCATGGCCGCTGCACGGCGCGCCCTTTATCTTCTGGATAAAGGACCTGTCGGCAAAGGACCCGTATTATATCCTGCCGCTTGTCATGGGCGGCATCATGTTCCTGCAGCAGCATCTGAGCCCTCAAACGGGAGGAGACAAAGCGCAGATGGCCATGATGAAGTGGATGCCGGTGGTATTCACCTTTATGTTTCTCACCTTCCCGTCGGGACTGGTTCTTTATTGGCTGATAAACAGCATCTGGGGCTTCGCGCAGACGATGATTTTGCAGAAACAACAGGCGCTGAAGGATAAAGGCTATTAGACTGAAGGAAGGTCAGGCTGAATTTTACACACAGTATTCGGAGGAATAAAAAATGAAAGAAACAAAAGTAGAAGCTAAGACCATACAGGACGCTGTTGAGATAGGCCTCATAGAACTGGGCCTCAGACGCGACCAGGTTGAAGTTGTTGTAGTGAGCGAGGGAACAAAAGGTTTCCTCGGTTTAGGTGCAAAAAAAGCATGCGTAATGCTACGCGAGAAAAAATGGACCGGAGGCGGTCATCATGAAGAGCGCGACACCCGTCGCGAACGCCCTTCATCCGGCCGCGGCAGAAGCGATGCTCCCCGCCGCGACGGAGGTCCCAGACGCGACAGATATGACGCAAGACCCCGCCCAGCGCGCCCGTCCCAAGACAGGCCTTATCCGGAGAGACGCCCTGACGCCGGTTACGCGAGACGACCCGACGCGGTCTACCAGGATATCAGCCTGGCCATGGAAGCCGTGCAGGCGCCGGAAGATCCCATGGAACACGCGAAGTTAGCGCTGACTACAACCCTTAAACTGATGGGCCTTGAAGCCAGCATCACTGATACCAGGCACGACGCCGCAGAAGGGATCATCTCCATGAAATTCGACTCCCCGGACGCGACGGTATTCACCGCCGAGAACGCCAGAGGCCTGCAGTCCCTTCAGTTCCTTATCAACTCCATAATCAACAAAAACCGCAAGAACCGGATATCTGTAAGGATAGATACCGCCGACTACTGGAACAAAAAGGAAGAGGAACTTGCGCTAAAAATGGAAGCGGTTGTAAAGGATGTTATTGGAACCGCCCGCCCCTACCGCCTGGAACCGATGTCCGCGCCTTTGCGCAAATTCGTACACAGCCTTATAAAGGCCAAGTATCCGGAAGTGGAGACGCTTTCGGAAGGCGAAGGTAAATGGCGCAAGGTCGTCATACGCCCGGTTACGCAGAAAGAAACCGCGCAGCAGTAATCACAACAGTGGCAAGTGGATAGTGGCGAGTGGACAGTGTAGAGAGGGTTGAGAGACAACCAGTAAAAAGGACTCTTAAAATCTCTACGCAATACACTCTACACTATCCACTTTTAACATCTTGGCACGCCACTCTCTCGACTTCCTTATGCTCATCCCAGACACCACCCAGACCATAGTGGCGCCGGCATCGGCACCGGGCCTCGGCGCCATAGCGGTGGTGCGGCTTTCCGGGCCGGATGCGCATAAGATAGCATCCGCCTTCCTCAGACCTCTCTCCGCTTTTAAAAAACCAAGGCCGGGATCGTCCTATCTGCTGAACGCTGAAGAAAACGGCCGTCTTCTGGACAAAACTGTCGTCATTTTCTACCGCGCGCCGAAGAGTTACACCGGAGACGATATGGTGGAGATTTTCTGCCACGGTTCGCCTTATATAATTTCCAGGCTGCTGCGTCTCGCAATAGCCAACGGGGCCCGCGAGGCCGCACCCGGCGAATTCACGCTGCGGGCCTTTATGAACGGCAAGATTGACCTGACCCAGGCCGAAGCCGTGAACGATCTCATAATCTCAGAAAGCGAAGCTTCCCACCGGGCGGCTATTACACAGGTGGAGGGGGAGGTTTCCGCCCGCATCAGGAAACTGCGCGAGCGCCTTGTGGATCTGCTGAGTGAATTGGAGGTCAGACTTGACGACGCCTACGGCGAACTCCCGGCATTGCACCCCGGAGCTTTCGCCGGACGGACGGCCGCGGCCGCGGCTGGAATAAAAACTCTGGCTGACAGTTTTGAACATGGGCGGCATTTAAAACACGGCCTTCATGTGACCATCGCCGGGGCGCCCAACTCAGGCAAATCGTCGCTTTTAAACAGGGTCACGGGCAACAAACGCGCGATCGTATCGCCAAAAGCCGGAACCACCCGCGACACGATAGAAGAAAGGATGAATCTCTCCGGATTTACCGTAATTTTTACTGATACCGCCGGGATAAGCCCCGCTTCCGAAGACGCCGTGGAGCGCGAAGGGATGCGACGCTCGATCAAGGCACTTAAGGCGGCCGATATCATACTTTGGGTCCGCGATCTTTCAAAAAAAGATTCCTCAGCCGACCGCAGGGTGGCGGATGCGATCAAGCGCGCCGCCGCGCCCGGAACCGAACTTATAAAAGTATTTAATAAAAGCGACCTGCCGCCGGCAAGAGCGCCGGGAGAAACGGCGGGAGGGATCAGTATTTCATGCAAAACAGGGCGGGGCATAGACGCTTTAAAACGCCTGCTGGTCGGAGAGGAAAAAAAGATGTTCTCAGCCGAGTCTTCTTCGGTGATAACCTCAGCCAGGCACTATTCCGCGCTGCTCAGCGCTCACGGCGAACTGACGCGGATCGGGGGCCTTGTGCACGGGCCGAAATTCCCTCTGGAACTAGCCGCGGAACATCTCAGAGGCGCGCTGAACGCCTTAGCTGATATTCTGGGTGAAACGACACCGGAGGATATTTTGGGCAGAATTTTTGAGAAATTTTGCGTCGGAAAATAAGGCGGAATCCGGTTGTACGGATTAAAGATAGTTTTTACTTACAACTTTATGACTTATGACTTACACCTTATCACTTAATCCTTACACCTTGTTCTTACCATGAAAAGATTTAAAAGCATTTTATTGATGGCTAAAAAGACACTGACGGACCCGGCTGGGGCGGCTGCGGATTTTATGGCACCCGGCGCTGGATTCGGCGACCCGCTAGCCGTCTATTTTGCCTATTGCGCGGCCTACGCCCTATTGCTTTATATTAAGCCCGTAGATTTTCCGTCCGATTTTTCGGAAACTGCCAGAGAATTCTCCGGCAAGTCCTACGCCTGGCTCTTAGCAGTTCACTCCTTTCTTGATTTAGCCTTCAGCTGCACCTTATGCGCGATATTCGCGACGTTTGCTGGCTTCATGAAAGACGGCAGGCTGATCTTCAGGTTGTTATGCGGATGCGCCGTCTGTGGCGCTTACGCGGCTGCGGCCTTCTATTACAAAGCGGAACCGCTGTTCGCTTTACCTTTTCTGACAGCCGCTGGCGCCGCGGCGTACGCCGGGGTGCGCGCTAAAACAAAGGAAGCATTGGCTTTTTTTCGCTTCTCGCTCGTGGCAAACGCCGCCATGCTTATCTGCCTGCCGGCGTCCCTGCTTGCGGCGATCACGCGCAACGAAACGCTCTACACTGCGGCAGAATTCGCCGGGGGGATCTGGTTGATGGTCCTGATCATAAAAGCCGCTAAGGCTATTTTCGGGGGAACAACAGTGCGCTCAACCCTGACCCTCCTGTTCTCCATGACAGCGGCTGTACTATCTTTTTATACGCTAAAGAACCTCGGAATCATACCGTCCTCAGTTTTCAGATTCATGATGTTTATGTGAACTTATGGCTTATTTCGACTATCCCGGTAATTTTGACATCATAGTTGTAGGTGGCGGACACGCCGGCTGCGAGGCCGCCTTGGCCGCCTCGGGTATGGGCATGAAAACATTAATGATCACCCAGGACCTGGATACTATAGCTCTGATGTCATGCAACCCCTCAATAGGGGGCGTGGGTAAAGGCCAGATAGTCAGAGAGCTGGACGCGCTGGGCGGCCGCATGGCCCGCGTCACGGATTTTTCAACTCTGAGCGCGCGTATGCTCAACACTTCGCGCGGCGCGGCCGTCCACTCACCCAGGGCTCAATGTGATAAAAAATTGTACCAGTCGGCCATGAAGCACGCCCTTGAGCTGGCCGAGAACCTGGCCCTGATGCAGGACGAAGCGGCGCAGATCTGGACCGAAGGCTCCAAACTCCGTGGCGTAATTACCGCGCGCAACACGCGTTACAAGGCCGGATGCGTCATTCTTACCACCGGCACATTCCTGAATGGCGTAGTGCACATCGGCTCCTCGTCTTTCCGGGGCGGACGCTATAACCATCCGCCATCCGACGGCCTGTCTCCGTCGCTGGCGGCGCTGGGAATCAAACTCGGGCGGCTTAAGACCGGAACTCCGATGCGCCTGAACGGGCGTACCATAGATTTCTCGAAGTGTGAAGAGCAGAAGCCCGATGAACCGCCGGCGCTTTTCTCACACTTCACCGGACGCACGGAGCGCACGCTCCTGTCCTGCTGGATAACGCGCACCGGTTCGCGCGCCGCCGCCGTAGTCAGGGCCAACCTTAACAGATCTCCGCTTTACTCTGGACGCATAAAATCCGCGGGGCCGAGATACTGTCCCTCAATCGAAGACAAAATAGTCAAATTCCCTCACCATCCCGAACACATCCTGTTCCTGGAACCGGAAGGGTTCGATACCGAGGAGTACTATGTTAACGGACTCTCCACCAGCCTGCCGGAAGAAGTGCAACTGGAACTGGTGCACTCGGTAAAAGGGCTGGAGCGCGCCGAGCTTATGCGCGCGGCCTACGCCATCGAGTATGACTATTGTCCGCCGCAGCAGCTGGATTACAATCTTGAATCCAAGACGCTGCCTGGGCTATTTATGGCGGGTCAGATAAACGGCACAACAGGATATGAAGAAGCCGCGGCGCAGGGCCTTATTGCCGGGATAAATGCAGCCCTGAAACTCAAAAATCTGGCGCCGCTTATTCTAGGCAGGGACGAATCCTACATAGGCGTGATGATAGACGATTTGATCTCCAAAGGCGTGGACGAACCCTACCGTATTTACACAGCCCGCGCGGAATATCGCCTGCTTCTGCGCCAGGACAACGCGGATCTGAGGCTCATGCCGCACGGCTTCCGGATCGGCCTGGTGCCTGAAAGATTTAAAACTGGTTTCGAGCTTTACAAAAACACCGTGGAGCTCTTCAGGTCCCGCAATAAAAAATTCGGCGGCGCGTCAAAGGCCTGCGCCCGTCAAACCGCCTCCGATCATCCGGAGACCGACGGCGCCATGGCCCCCTGGACCCGGGCGAAAGCTGAGGCAACGGCCAAAATTGAAAAGGAATACGCCTCCTATATCGCGCTCAATATACGCGAGGCCGAAAAAATGAAGCGTTTTGAACATGTCATTATACCGGAGAAGCTGGATCTGGCAGCCATTACCGGCCTCTGCCTGGAGTCCAAACAAAAATTGCTCAAGGTTCGCCCCGGGACGCTAGCCCAGGCCGCGAGGATTCCCGGAATAACCCCGACCGATATACAGCTTTTATGGGTGCATGTAAGCCGTATGACAAAAGTAAATACCAAAATCTCGAATCGGGGCGGACGGACTTGATGGATGAGATAATCAAAGAAACCCTGTTAAAATGGAATCTGGCCCTGACAGAAGAGCAGGCCGCCAGACTCGAACTTTTTAAAGAAGAGCTGCTGGAAAAGAACTCGCGCTTTAATCTGGTTTCCCAAAATGACGCCGGAGATCTCTGGCCGCGTCATATATTGGACGCTCTGGCCGGCGCCCCGCTCCTGGCAAGGCTGCTCAAGCCGGGCGACAGCGTCGCCGACGCGGGGGCCGGGGCCGGCTTCCCTGGCATACCGCTTGCCGTCGCGCTGGAACCGACAGCTTTCGACTTATGGGACTCCAGCCTCAAACGCTCAATGTTTCTTACCTGCGCGGCCTCCCGCCTAAAATTAAAAACCGTCCGCGCCCTGCATCTGCGCATAGGACAGAGCGGCCCGGTCGGGACCGGGAAATACGGCGCCGTGGTTGAACGCGCCATGGGAAAACTTGAAAACATACTGCCTCAATGCTTAAATATGGTTAAAAGCGGCGGGGTCTTTCTGGCCTGGCAAACCGCCGCGCAGCTGGCCCAGGAGCGGCCGGCCGCCAAAGAAGCCGCGCGCAAATCCGGGGCGGAGTTGGCCGAGATAGCGTCGTACAGGCTGCCGGGAGAAAAAGATGACAGATCTATACTCGTGTTCAGAAAGGTATGATAATGCAGAGGTAGATAGGATGCCCGCAGAAAGAGAGTAGGGCCGGAATACGGATCTTGATACTTCCTTTTAATTTTTATTCGTCGTTTCTATACTTCGCCGCTATATGGATATTCTAGGAAAGCTAAGGGTGATCTTCTGGGGCCTTGTTGTGGGGCTTTGGGGGCTTTTTATGTATCAGTACATAAGTGACGACCTGGCCCCGGTCCCTAAAATCCAGATTACAAGAAACCCCTTCTCCGGCAAACCCATGGCGGACAGGGTGACTGAGACCACCCAGACCTACGCGCCTTACGTCCAGTCCGCGACTGCGGTTCAGTCCGATCGACCCGCGCAGCCGGGCTCGCACCTGATCAGCCCTTTGGCGGGGGGGCTGGATATAAAGGGAATAGGCGCGGATGCCGAAATGATGCCCGAGCACTCCGCGCAAGAAAAAACGACGGTCGCGCAAAGCGTGTCGGACAAAGAGGAGGCCCCGCCGCAGGCCCCGCCCGGCTTCGCGATGAAAACGACGCGCAATTTCATAATCTACGAAGAGGGCGCGGAAGTTTCCAAAGACCTGCTTAAAAATATGGAAAGCCTGCATGGCAATATCATGCTGGACCTTATAGCTTTTTCGCCATGGACCAGGGACAGAAAAGTCTTCGTTTATTTCACCAACAGCCAGGACACATACAAACGCCTGACCGGACGCCCGGCCTGGTCGGGCGGCGTGGCGTCTTTGAGCGAGCGGAAAATATATCTTTTTAAGAGCGAAGAGGCGTTCGGAATACTGGCGCATGAACTCACACATATTTATTTTGACAGCTTTTTCCCGTCTGACCGCCAAAGCCCGCTGTGGCTGAGCGAAGGCATGGCGACTTATGTGCAGTCGGAAAGAGGCCATTCCACTCCGCGCTGGCTGACGCAAAATCTCGCATTACTTGGCAAAGGCGAGGGGTTCAAGCTGGCCGATATGGTGCGCATAGAAAACATGCAGGGAGCTGACGAAGACAGCGTGCGGCTCTGGTACGCGCAGTCCTACAGCATCGTCAGGTTCCTTACGCGGATGCGGGCGGGCGAGGCTTTTTATCTGTTTTGTAAAGGCTTAAGAGATGGAACACCTGTACCCCAAGCGCTTTTTCAGGCTTACGGAATGCCTTACAATAAACTTTCTTCGCTGGAATACGCCTGGCGCTACGACCTGAAAACCGGCAAAATTTCCGGCGCGACCCACTAATCCTCCAGTACTCTAGTCCTCTAATCCTCCAATACCGCGACTGTTTTCACGCCGTTTTTAATCAAAAAGTTATTACATATCAACGCTTTTTTTAATTTGGCATTGACAACCACCAAAGCATTCACTATACTCTAAGTCCAGTGGTTTAAAGTGGTGGATAATGTTAGTAAGTGGTTTATAATGTTGTAAAATGTAACCATTGATTACCCGGCTGCAGCACTAATTTTATGAGCACTCTTTACGGCGAATACTCTTACGTGATGGATTCAAAAAATCGCATGTTCATTCCCGCGCGATTTCGGGAAGAACTCCGCAAAGAGGACAAGAACTATTTCATGCTTTCCATAGGACTTGACCGCTGCCTCTACCTTTTTATGCCGTCAAAATGGGAAGAACTTATAGCCAATAATATGGAGATTTTTAAATCGGAAAACAAGGAAGAGGAGCGTGCATTCAAAAGATTTTTCTTTGGCAACGCGGCCGACGCCCAGCTGGACGAACAGGGCAGGATACTTGTGCCGCAGAATCAAAAAAACTACGCCGCCCTTAAAAAGGACATCATGATACGGGGCGTTGGGAACAAGGCGGAAATATGGGATGCGCAGAACTGGGTGAAGTACAAAAAAGACGTGATGGAACCCTCGTTCAAAAAATTCAGCAAGATTTTCGATTTATAAACAGCCGGGCATTGCCGCCCGCCCGGGCACTTAAAGGACACAATTCAATGGATGGGAATTACACGCACCTGCCGGTGCTTTTAGAAGAAACAACGCAACTGCTGATAACTGACAAGTCCGGAATTTATATCGACGCGACGCTGGGACTCGGCGGCCACACCATAAAAATGCTCTCTATCCTGGACGATAAGGCAAAGGTGCTAGGCGTAGACTGGGATCCGGAAATGGCGGCTCTTGCCGCTAAAAATCTTGAGCCTTACGGGCCGCGGGCGAAAGTTATCCAGGGCAATTTCGCGAACATAGATGAGATTCTTAAACGTGAGAATCTGGGGGGGATAACAGGCATATTGTTCGATTTGGGGATCTCCTCACTGCATTTTGACAAGCCGTCGCGGGGATTCAGTCTCAAGCACGAAGGCCCGCTGGATATGCGCATAAATTCCGGCAACCCGCTGACCGCGTACAGCATAATAAACCACTGGCCTTACGAGCAGATAGAACATCTGATCCGCGTCTGCGGCGAACGCCATTCAAATAAGATAGCCCGCGCCATAGTGGATAAACGGTCCGCCAAGCCCATGGAGACCACAGCGGAGCTGAGGGATTTAATAGAAAGGGTTGTTCCTTTCAGAGGCGAAAAGATTCACCCGGCTACCAAAACGTTCCTGGCTCTGAGAGTGGCGGTCAATTACGAATTTGACAATCTTACCAGAGGCATACAAAAAGCGATGCCGTTCCTTACCAAGGGCGCCAGAATGGGGATAATAACATTTCACTCCCTGGAGGACAGGATAGTTAAAGAGACTTTTAAGATCATGGCTGACATGGGCGATTGGAAGATGGTGACCAGAAAGCCGGTCATCCCTTCCGAAGCGGAAGTGGCGACAAACAAGAGAGCCCGCAGCGCAAAACTGCGCGTCATAGAAAAAGCGTAGTTTTAAGCCAGGCGGTCATCCGCCCCAAGCATTAAGCGAGGGGCGCGACAGTGAGGAGGAAAGTATGAATCCGGAAAACATCCTTAGGACTGGTTCAAAAATAGGCAAGTTCCTCGGCGGCCGGGCCGCTAAATCCAAGCTTAGCGGGCTCAAAGCCGCCGTCTGTCCGACCAAGATATTCTACCTCTGGGAAAAGCACGGCATCAAAAGAATAGAACTCTTTAGCATGGAATAAGTCCGGCGGAGCATTTATGAAAAAAACAAGGACCTTGAAACTAGCGCTGCTCGCCGCCGCCGGAGCCGTCTTCTTCCTCTTTGCGTGGGAGAACGTGCAGGCGACGAGGCTTGGTTATAGCATTGAAGGTCTCCGCAGGGAGATAAAGGACCTTGAAAACAGCAACAACTACCTTAAGAAAGAGATCCGCGCTTCGCTGGCTCCGGAAAAGCTTCAGGCCGAAGCTTTAAAAATCGGCCTTGTCTATCCTGAACCGGACGCGCTGGTCCTGATGGATGACGCCAGCGTAAATAAACCCTCGGCAGGCTGGCTGGCCAAACTTCTGCGCCTGGGAAGCTCTGAAATATAAACATTATACCGCGCGAAGCGCGCCGCGGGTTGGGCGAAGCGGCACAGACCTATGGCGGCGCCATATCAAGGGCTATACCCGTCAAACGGCCGATTTAAACAGCGTATCCCGCAGGCTCCGCGAAAAGGAAAGCTGGCAACTGCAGCTTTTACCCCTTATCCCTAATGACCGCAAAAACCTTGAGAACAAGAATTCAGGCCTGCCTGTTTATCGCCGCTCTGCCGGCTATTCCTATAGCGCTTAGGCTGTTTTATCTCCAGACCATAAACCACGAGAATCTTTCCGCGACAGCCGGCCGCGAATTCAACAGGACGGTTTCCGAAACCGGACCCAGGGGCAGGATATTTGATTCCCAGGGAAATATTCTGGCGGAATCAATAATCACCTGGAATTGCAGCCTGTTCAAGAAAGAGCTGGAAGATCCGCCCGGCGCGCTTTCAGCGCTGGCGTCGGCTCTGGCCATCCCCAAAAAAGACCTGCAGTCTAAATTCCGCAAAAGCAGAAATTTTGTCAGCGTAAAAAAGAACCTCGACCGCGCCCAGGCTGAGGCGGTAAAGGCCCTGAACCTGAAGGGAATTCTGCTCGAAGCCGGACAAAGCCGCTATTATCCCTCCGGGGACCTCGCCAGGAATATCCTGGGGGTTGTGGGCTCGGACAAGGGCCTCACGGGAGTAGAAGCACTGTACGACAAGGTGCTCACAGGGCAGGTACTCCACAGGGAGGTGGTGCGTGATAACAGCGGCAAGATTATCTACAAGAACACATCGGAGGGCGAGGCCGCCCCGATGGATATATACCTGACAATAGACAAGAATATACAGTTTTTCGCCCAGGAAGCCATCAAAAAGTATGCAGAAAAGAACCGCTCCGA
>SESG01014236.1_pt1 | contig 17393 bp, 13 predicted proteins | sample 3171421 | NCBI WGS metagenome assembly SESG01 (sample SAMN10866946, study PRJNA518727) | freshwater metagenome | biome: subpolar coniferous forest; feature: holomictic lake; material: water; isolation source: holomictic Lake 227, 6 m and 8 m depth | place: Canada: near Kenora, Ontario | collected... | reverse complement strand
GCCGATCAAGGTGATTCGTCCATCATTGAGCGTGGCTGGGGCATCCGTGAGCAGGAACAGCGAGGCGGACCCCACTTCCGGATTGCCCAGCTCCACACTGGTATCGCCTCGCAAGATGATTCCCGGATTAGCGCCCGGCCCAACCCGAAAGGGCAGCTTCTGGCTGAGCCGCGCGGCAGGCCAGGGCGCTTGAAAAGTACGGATCTGCCGCCCCTTGGCGCGCAGGCCTTCGACGTAGGCCGCAACCTTGCCAACATACAGGTCGAAAACAGTCATCGAGCCTCGCTTCTTACCTCCAGCGGGTTCGCCACTACTGCTTTGGCCCAATGGGAGTGGGTCCTAACAAAGGCGGGGGGAAGTTCTTCTGTAGGTTGTCCATCACATCGGAAATGCCGATCTCGCCCCGCCCCATTTTATCTATGGTTTCGACGCCGCTCATGCCCCCCAGTGGCGTTTTCTCGAGAGAGCCATAGCCATGGGTGAGTTTGATGCCATTAAATGTCCCGGTCACGACGGTCCCGTATTCGTAATAGAACAACTCGCTCGTCAGACATTCGACCAGGATATTCAAGTCGCCATTGGGTGTCTTCGCGTCGATCCGGAACGATTTGTTGGCGATGACCGGCGTGAGCTTGACTTCGGTTGGCACGATATACTGGCCTTCGTAAAAAATGGCAAAGTCGCGGGACGCGCCGATGAAACAGAGAAAACCGTCGAGCTGGTCGGTGCGGAAGGGCATCCACCACTCGTTACCATAGACGGTCATTTGCTTGCGATAGCTGACCCGGTTGATATCCGTGTACGGTTTGGGCCCGTTGAAGAGGTTTTCGTTCTCGAGAAACGCGTTCTTGAACTTGGCCGTCTTTCCCCCGATCGTGATCGTGCCTTCGGCGGCGCCAATCTCTTCAAAACCCGCAAACGCCGCATTGGGATAAAGCACATAGTTGTCACGATTCTGATTGTACCAGTAGGTCGAGCGCGCCTTCCCCATGACGTTGAAAGCGACCTCCACTCCGCTGAGGTCTTTGCCTTTGCCTTCCACCCACGTCCAGGTGTCGTCACCGATTTTGCTGACCGAATAGAGCTGATAATTTCCGCCTTCCTCGGCATACCAAACTACCGAATTTGCCGTTTCCAGCGTGATGATGGGTTTGCTCTTGATCAGGACCATGTGGATGGTCCCGAATTCATCGCTACGCATGATTTCAAAGGCGACCGGCGCTACAATTCCGCCCGAACCGTGGTAATTCACGAGCGGCATGATTTCGTAGGTCAGGCCATCGTCCCCCGTGCCGACAAAACCGAGTCCGATGTCTCCCTTGGTAAGCCCGTACATATCCCGAGCCTTGTAATCGGCGATGGTGGACTTGCGCAGCTTCGACAGGTCGGGGTTCTTGATGTTGTCCGTGGCCCCGTATTGCGGCAGCACAGTCTTGTCATACACATTTAGCAACTGGTCGGCCTGATCCAAAAGCTTCCCGGCTTCGCTATCCTTCTTTTGATCCAGCAGAATCTTGGCCTGCTTGATGAGGGGTTCCGCCTCGCTGGCCTTAACCATCACGCCATTGGCGTAAAGGTCGTACCATTGGTAGCGTGCAATATCGAGTTTGCTTTTGACTTGATTGTATTTATCGCCCACTGCGTTTTCTGCGGAATAAGCGTGGTCGAAGGCGACCAGCACTAAAGCCGCGATATACACAACCGTTGATTTTATCACTTTTTGCATTCTAATCTTCATTTGATTCTCCGTAATTTGGTTTATTTCATTTGCGCCATACCTTATCTCAACCGCATCCAGATCCGTTCACGCTTTCCACTATTGGTCCCCCATCACGAGACGAAGACCCAGCGGGCTTGCTTTGAAGTCCGTTGGCCGTCCGTAACTGCGATAGGCCGCACGGCAGTCTTCGGCAAAGTCATCCCAACCGCCGCCTCGCCCGACCCGGCCCGGTCCCCTTGCCGGACCCACGGGGTTCTGCACGGCATCAGCCGGATATTCTCCATAGCAATCTGAGCACCACTCCCAGACATTGCCGTGCATGTCATACAAGCCCCACGCGTTCGGCCTCTTTTCCGCAACGGGATGTGACGTCATGGCACTAATCTTGGAATGCCACGCGTAGTCACCAAGCTTGGCCGCATCATCACCGAAGTAATACGCGGTCTGTGTTCCAGCACGGCACGCATATTCCCACTCGGCCTCCGTCGGCAAGCGGACCCCCGCCATTTGCTTCATTAGCGTGGCATTCACTCTCGCGATGAAGGCCTGGCAGTCGTTCCAACTCACAGTTTCCACCGGTGCGTTCGACCCTGCTGCTTTGAACTTGCTCGGATTGTTCCCCATCACCTGCGCCCACTGCGACTGGGTCACTTCTGTTTTGGCCATCCAGAATCCCTTGGTCAGGATTACCCGATGCTGCGGGCCTTCGCTGTGAATGGCGGCAACCGTGGACTTGCCGGTCTTTGGCGATAAATCTCCCGGCAGCGCGTTTATGGCACTGGCCTGCTGATTCGAGGAACTTCCCATCATAAAACTGCCCGGTGGGCACCAGACAAACTCCATTAACACTCCTCCGCCCAGCCGTACGGTCTGGCTCGTGCTGGGCGTTCGCTTGGCGGAATCAGACGAGAAAGTCTCGAAAGGATAAATCACCTTCCAGTCCTTCTTCATATCCACCACGATCCATCCTTGTTTTGCCGCTTCCTCCATTCCATCTTTTAATTGTCCGATGTCGGAAGGATTGTCATATGCCCATTCGCGCACCGCATCGGTATGGTGGATGAGAAGTCCCAGGCTCCTGCCTTTCCCTGTTGTTGCGTATTGCAGCATTTGAAGATCTCCGTCGGAATTACCGAAGGCAGCTATAGGTCTTTTCCCGATGTAATACCCGATTGCGGCCGGTTTTTCCGGTCCGTTGCAGATCATGTTCACCGCGGTACCACGGTTTAAACTCCCTTTCCCATTCCTGAATTCAAAGGTGGTTGTCAGCGTGCTGCCGATTACATGCTCAGGCGGAATTCCGAATGCCCTTTCCGACCACAGCCTGATAAACTCGCAATGGGTCGCCGTCACGATATACACCTTGAATTCATGGGCGTTAAGATAGCTGATCAGTTCAAGCATCGGTTGGTAAACAAGCTCTATGAAAGGCCGGTTGAATCTCGGGTGCAGGGTCGTTGTTAAGAACTTGTCAACCTCGGTTCTGAACGCTTCATCGGACTTCTGAGTGTCGGTGCCTGAAGCGGTCAAAAGTTGTCCGAACGGATCGGACCGGGACAAATAATCCAAGGCAGTTTTCACGGAAGCCGGATCGCTCATGCTGAACTGCATTGCTGAAACTTCTTTTAGTTTAACCGCCTCAAACAGGAACTGCAGATAGATCGGCTGTTCCGACATCAGCGTGCCGTCGCTGTCAAAAACTGCAATCCTATCTGCAGGATCAACATAGAATGAACTCGCTTTTGTTGTGACAGCTCTGACAAAGTCTACGACCGCTGCTTTAGTAGCGCCTTTGTGCCATGAAGGGAGTGGATCTGAATCGGCAAACCCCACGTTGACGGCCAACAATAGGAAGATGCCAATGGATGATACTTTACGGCGGTTGTTCATGGCTCTCTTGTTTCTACAGGGAATCAACCAGTTGAGGATATTCCTGCACGGCTTTGATGCCATCCGGCGAGCCTTTGAAGCAATGTTCAAACCAGCCCCCGCCGTTGCTCAATGGCTGGCCGTCGAATGACCCCGCCACGGTGGCCACGCGTTCCGTGTAAACCGGATCGAGCAGCTTCATTTGCTTTCTACTGTTGCGTCCCGACTCATTTCTTCCCCGGCCCTAGTTTTCTTCCGCTCACCGAGGCGCCGCTCTCCGCCACCTTGATCTGGGGAACATGCTCCAGCCAGCAATACCCGCTGGAGAGCTGCTTGCCAGCGAGCGTTCCGGCTACGGTTCCCCAATACTCCATCAGCGCGGGATTCCAGCCCCACATGTTGAACGTCAGGAGTAAGTCGCCGGCGGAGGTCTTGGCATGGATGGAAAAGACCTTCCTGGCTTCGCCCTGAACGATATGGAACTCGGAGGGTATGACATACTTGCCGTCGATAAACAACCCGGCATCCTTATAGGGCCCGGTGGCCACGAATATGCCCTGAACCTGATCGGTGGCGAAAGGCACCCACCACTCGTTGCCGAATTTGAGCAGGGCCGTGCGGTAGTCCGCCGCGCCCTTTCCGCCGCAGAAGTAGTTTTCCAATTCCGCAAACCCGGTCACCTTGATCTGCTTGCCGGCGATGGTGATCGTTCCCGACGCCAAGCCCGGCTCTTCAAACCCTGCTCCTGGCGAGCCGGGGACAATCATAACGGGCTGGTTCCCCTTATTGTACCAGAATGAGAACGGAGTTGCGAGCGCCAGGTCCGCGGAGAACTGTGGCGACTTGAACTGAATCGTCGTCCGGTCGTTACGGATCGTGTAATTCAGAGTCTTGCTGCCTTCCTCGGCGATAAAACTTAGTTGGTCCGGGCTCTCCTTCCGGTTCGCGACCACATTCATTGAGTAATCATCGTGTTTGCCCGGGGTTGTATTGCAACTAACCACGGCCAGGATGGGCGGGGTCTGGGCGCCGGTGCCATGGTAGTTAACACAAAAATAGATGGCATACAGAACCCCGTCATCGCCCTTGCCGGAGAAATTAAACCAGTAATTCCATCGGGGCAGTCCACCAATTTCCAACCGAGCGACGTCGCTCATGGTGGCTTTGCGCAGTTTCCCCAATTCTGCCGGATTGCTTAACGGCTTCTCCGGCTCGAACACCGGGAGATCGGCCTTGGAATAGACACTCAACAGGCGGTTGGCCTGACCCAGCAGGTCGCTGGCCCGGTGGTTGTCCTTGGCGGAAAGGGCCTGCTGGGCTTCGGTCAGCAATTTTCCGGCCTGGTCGGCGCCGGGCACTAATCCCAGCTCATAGATGTCGTACCACTGGGCTTTGACAATATCGTATTTCGCCTGAACGGCCTGGCACTTCTGCCGAACCGTTTGGCTGCCAAGGTTCGCCTCACTTTGAGCCGCCGGCAGATACCCAACGGCCAGCAGGCCAACATAAACCAACCCGATTGACAATTTGATGTTCATGAATCTTCTCTTCGATTTAATTGTTATCTGTCTGTCTTGACCGAACCGCAACTCCAGGGTCACAGCGTGGACCGGCCGGCTATGGTTGATTTTGATTGAGAATGAGGTCGTGCGCTTTCGCGCTGTCGAGGGTCACAGTGTATTCTTTCACGCCGGTTAACTCGGAAATCATTTTCCCGTCCATACTGAGGGTGTAGGTCTTGGCCGGCATGAGGTTGATGATTTTGAAACCGCCTCCCGCAGCGCCGGACTTTGCGGGCCTGGTGGAGACGATGAGTGCGAGCCGTGACCGGTCGTAGATGGCGCGTTTGAGCGGCGTTTTGCTCAGATCAACCCCCGCAATGGCGGGTTCGGCGAAATGCTCTGCGTCAAAGGGTTTGTTGTGCAGGGTCCACATGCCGTGCTTGGGGAGCGCCCGGGAAAGAGCGAGTTGCCGGTCGATAATATCAGCATGCTGGGGCCAGGTCTTCATGTTGGCGATATATCCGTGCTCTTTTGTCCGCAATGCACTGCAGCAAAGACCGCCTTGGGCATCATTCCCGGGCGGTGGCGTCCTGGCGATTTGAGGGACTATGGCTGAGACTGGCGCGGCAGGTTTTGGGGCTGGTGCGGCCGGCGACTTCGCCTCGGAATCGGCCGCCGAAAGGTTGACGGTTGCTGCTTTATCCATGAAGGGATAGTGATACGTTTCACCCACCCACACCGGCGACAATTCTCTGTCCGCAGTCTTCAGCAGGGCTTCCAGGAGCGGCTGATCGCCCATCTCGGCGACCCCCATCAAAAAGAATCCCCAATAGGCGTCGGGAGCAAAAGCATCCGCCCTGAGGCCAACGGAGCCGTCGGGATTCTTTGTGACCTGGAACTTCTTCCGGTAGGGCCAAAGGCTCTCAACCAGACTCGGGTTCCAGGCATGCATAAATGTGCCGATCCAGCCATCAATACTCGCGGAATTGAAATTGGCGCCTTTATCGACCATGCTGTTAATCAGGGGGTCCATTTTATTGCCATAGCGTGGGTTCCAGGACGAAAACACCAGACCTTGTTTGATGAGATATATAATGGCGTAGCTATGTGTCTTCGGGTCAACGAAGTTTGAAACAAAGAAGGCATCAAAGAGCGGATGCGCGGCATCGAAATAGCGCGTGGCATGCGCCTGGTCGAACAGCTTCCAGCTCAGCATGGGATGGAGGTTGCAAACCGGGAAGATGGCATTGCGCTCGCACTCGATCCCGGGGGCGGGGTTGTTAATGAGCTGCAGGAACATCGCCTCCTGGAGGCTCTGGTTGTTGTAAACGAATTGGGTGTTGTCGTCCCATTTGAAAACAATCGAGCCGGTCTGGTCCCACTTTCGGTCCTGGTAGAGCATCTGGTAGAGGTTGATCATGTGTCCCAGGTGCCCGGAATACATGATATTCCCGAGGGAGACCGGGTCTCTATTCTCCGGATACGGCCGGTCCATATTGGGCTCAAACTTAGTGATTCCCCGGCTTTCATTGGCCCAGTATCCCCAGACTTTCTTTTCCAGCATCTTGCGATTGATGCGGTCAAACGCGCTCTGAATGGTATCCCGCCAGGCCGGGAACTTGTGATATTGCTCCGCCGCGAGGAAGTAAGCGGAAAAGGCAATGGAGTAACGACTGGCGCTGATTCCTTGCTCGTCCACGGACTGGAAATTGCTGAAGTCAGCAATGTCCTGATCCGCCAACTTGAGCACCCACCGGAGTTGGCCGAGTTCCTTCTCGTCCGCCGCCGGATACGAGTTCGGGTTGATCGTTGCGGCACCGGCCCCCGGCCCACTTAGGAATGCTACGCTTATAATACCGAGCAAAAACTGCTGATATAATTTATTCACGGAAGGCCTTCATTTATTGTTGTTTTAATTGCTTTTGTTTCGCAAGAGCGACCACGGTTGCCGCTGGCGATTATTGCTCGGCCCCTTATAGAAGTCCGGTGGTCTGAAAGAAGGTGCTGATCCGGTCAAACACCACCTCCGGGGGCATATAACGCTTGTCCCAGATATCCATGCCCAGGACCAGGCACGGAATGCCTTTTTCACGGCACATATCCCGGACGAGCTTCAGCCGGGAGTTGGTATCGCGGTGACCGATATGGGCCGGCATAACGACGGCTTGGCATTTGAAGTCTTTGACAATCCGCAGAATATCCTCGCAGAACAGATCCGTGGTATGGAGCGCCTGCCGGTTCATGGGGTCTTCCAGCAGGAAGCGCTTGCCGAAGGAGGCGAACATGGCCGATTCGCTGGCGAGGTCAATGGGGGTCCAGGTGGCATAGGAGACGTAATCCATGACGCAAACCGCGCCCAGCTCCTGCTGCAAGCGCGCCAACACGGTGCCCGAGGCCCAGCTTCCGGCGAGGTCCTGCCATAAGAACCGGACTTTTTCATTCACGCCATCAATCCCTTTGCCTTCCTTCACCCGCTGTTCCGTGGCGCCGACAAGCTGTTCGAGCCAGTGGGTCACCTTTGGTGACACCCGGTCCAGCGTCCACGTGGCATATTCCGTGCCCTGGCGGGCCAGATCGGGCTCCGCCGGACAGGGCACCGCCTTCTTCAGCTCCTGAAACTCAAGCAATAGCTGCCTTTGTTTGTTGGATTCCACGCAAACTTCCCGGAGGTGATCCCAGTCCATCTTTCTGCCGGCGACCTCCTCCATGAAAGTCACTGCCTGCCGCAATTGTTTGCCAAAATACGCATAGCTTTCATCGTCGAAGCTGTGCGGCGCATCCATTTTGAATTTAGGGACGTGCGCCCAGGGCTTATAGGCATTCATCAGATTGCCGAGCGTGTCCATGGAGTCGCAGCACGAGTTGGAGGTCATTATCATGTCGGGGGTCCTTATCAGCCCCGCCTCCAGATAATAGCAGGCGACCTTGATGGCATTGCAGAGCCGGCTGCCCACCCCGAGCTCGGTTCCTTTGTCAATGAGCTCAGCCGCATTCGGCAGGGCGGTGCCATTGGCTCCGGTCAGGGTGAGGTCGGAAAAAGAGCAACCAAACGCCGCCGGTATTTCAATAAAGAAGTCGCCATTGCCCATGACCAGCGGTCCCTGGGACGCGTTCTGCGGGTCGAGGGTGAGCTGGAAGAGGCCCATGTTTGCCTCTTGCTTCAACTGGGAGAAGACGTTTATCACAGGGCACCTCCGGATAGCGTTTCAATGAAGGCCTGGATTCTCGTTTGGAGTTGGCCCGAGGAGTCCGACGCATATTCCCGCTCGATCCTGAGCATAGGCACCCCCGCTTCTTTAAGCTCTTTATTCAGAATATAGAGTTCGCCGCTCCAGGTTTCGCAGCACAGAAAGGTCTGGCCGATGACCCCGTCCAGTTTGTAGTCCTTAATCCGGCTGAATATCTCCCGGTTGATGAAGGGGTGTGCCCCCAGGTTTTTCGGGCAGAACGGACGGTTCAGAACCTGGTAATCCGCGATTGCCTGCAGCGGGTCAGGCCCGCCTTCCGCCACCCCGCCAAAGATGATCTTGCCACCAAAGCAGGTCAGGTCGGTCGCCACCAGGCCGCCCTGGTCTTCCACAATATCGCAGATGGACGTATCATCATGGCCGGGGCCGACGATCATGATCCGGGCTTTATATTGGTGCTCAGGAACTTGCGCGCCACGCAGTTCGTCAAGCAGCGCTTTGAGATCGGCCCGGTATTGCTCTTTTGGCATCGAGCAGCCCGCCAGTATGACCGCGACCGTCTCACTGCCGCTGATCGGCGGATGCTCAGCCTTTCTCAGCGCGTAAAGCTCCTTTTGCAGGTCTCTTATCTCATTGCAGAGCCGGATTGCCTCCCAGAGCTTCTGATCCGTTAGCTGCACGCCGAAATGCTGTTCCAGGCCAGTCTTCAGCTCGGCAAGCTGATTGCGGAAATAGGCCGCCATCAACTCGCCGCTATGGTGGGGATAGAATATGCGGTGCAGGAACGGGGTTTTGACGGGGCTCTTTTTCCAGTTGTCTAAGATGTGCCTGTTGGCGTCGCAGCCGCCGCCAATGACGGCCCCGTCCAGGAAACTATATTCTCCCGATAGCACCTGGCTGAAACAATGGCGCACAAAGCTGCAGATGTTCGCGGCTTCAAAATAGTCGTCCGCCAGGCCGGCGCTTTTGCTCCCGGTTCCGCGAATGCGAAAAGGCATAAGCCCGGCGGCGACGAAAAGCTCTTCGGGAACAAAGGAGCACGTGTAGCCGACCACCTTGCCGCCCTGCTGTTTCCAAGCCTCCATGGCGGGGTTCGTTATACTCGCGGCCACCTGGGCGAATTTATCGAAAACCTGTGATTTCATTCCGTTTTGCATTTGGGTCTTTCTGGGAGAATCGCAAACTGCGCCGATATAGGCATTGAGTCGCCCCAAAGGCTTCGCGCCGAATAGTGGTCAGTGGTCGTTTTGTTCATTTCGGGAACAGGTACGTGACGGTGAACCGCAGGCCCCAGTCGGGGCCGCCGTCCGGCTTCTCGGCGTAGTAGCGCCCACCGACCTGGAGCTGAATGTGCGTCTTGCCGATCTTCAGCAACTGGGAGACCGTCAGGTTCAGCGGCACCGTCCACTGGTGGTCCTGCCAGTCGTAGGTGGATTCGGTATTCAATCCGAACGCGGTGAACTTCTTCGTGGTGTAGGAAATGAACGGCTGGAGGAACGTGGCGTTGACGTTCTGCTCCCCCCAGCCTTCGTAGGACCAGATATGGTTCATCAGCGCGCCGTAAGTCCAGCCGTGTGCCTGTTGCAGCGCCACCACGGTTGGCCCGGCTCCCCATTTGCCGGAGCCCAGCGCGCGGTCGGTCTCCGTGGGCCACAGCGCGACCGGCCCGCCGCCCACGACCCAGCCGCCCACCGGCGCTTTGGGCGAAAAGAAAAAGCTCTGCGTGATGTCGCCCAAGCCGGAATGATCGGCGCCGCCCTTGGTCGGCGATTCTGCGTAGATGAGCGGCATGATGGTCCGGACGATGACATTCCAATCCTCGCTCATGGAAACCGGAATGACGGGCTGGATATTGGCCGTGTATTTCATCGCGTTCGCCGGACCGATGCCGAAGTCCCAGTTATTCTGGATGGGCACACTGACGAGGTTGGCGACGGGGTTCTGGAGTTTCTTGGCCAGTTCGGCCTCGGCGGCGGCTTTGTCATCGCTCGCCGCCTCCTGGGCGAACAGCGCGGCGGGGGGGAATGCCAGCGCGCCAACGAGCGCGGCGGCAAGCAGGTTTTGTTTGTATGTGGTTTTCATGGTTGTAGTTCTTGGAAATGGAATTTGTCATACACCGGCGATGGTATCCCACTTCGCGTGTTATCCCACTAACTGCGGAGTGGCTGATGCCGCTTTGGCCAACTGGACCTGCCGTTTATCCCGGGCGATGACAGCCGCCCCAATGGCGCCAATGGACTGGGGATCCACCGGGAGCCGCTTAAAGGTCACCCCGAGCAACTTTTCCAACGCCTTGAGCAACCCCTCGTTTTTGGAGCAGCCGCCGGTCAGCGTAACATCATTGTTCACGCCGACTCTTCTGACCAGTGAACTCACCCGGTTAGCCACCGACTTGTTAATCCCGGAGATGATGTCGGGCAGCGGTTTCTCTTCGTTGATCAGGGTGATCACCTCAGACTCCGCAAAGACGCTGCACTGGTTGGATATGCTGACCGGGTTGGCGCTGATGTTCGCCGGGGAGCCAATGCCTTCGAGCCCGCAGGTGAGCACCTTGGCCATGACCTGAAAAAAGCGGCCAGTGCCCGCCGCACAACGCTCGTTCATTTCGAACTGGATCACTCCGCCCTTGTCATTGAGGCTGATCGCCTTGCAGTCCTGCCCGCCGATGTCAATAATGGTGCGCACCGTGGGGCAAGCCCAGAAAGCGCCGCGGCCATGACAGGATATTTCCGACACATTATCGGTGGCAAAGGGAACCTTGAGCCGCCCATAACCGGTGCCGACGATGGCTTCCAGGTCGGCAATGGATTTTAGTCCGGCCTTTTGGATGGCGCTATCCATGGCCAGCGTGGCCGTCAATGCCGGCTTGGTGGTCGCCGTTATGATGTCCCCGCAGAAAAGCTGATCATCAATCAGAATCGCCGCCTTTCCCGTCGTCGAACCTAAATCGCAACCTCCAACAATCATTATTTGCTCCTTTCAAGCGGCTGTTCCAATTGCTCTCCCTGCCGGGCCAACTGACGCAGGAACAGCTTGTACCATATCGTCGCGGTCAGCCAACTGACGATGATGTAGGCCAGTAAGGTTCCGAGAATGTGAACCTGCGGGTAGGAGACGTGGGCAATGACAATCAGCGCCGTCAAATTGCACTCCGTGGCGGCCAGCGCGACGCTGATGCGCTCCGGGCGCGTCTCCCCGCCCGTATAATAGCCGGCCACCAGGGATAAAGTCATCACGCCGAAGATCGCCACCCAACTGATCAGATCGAACGCGAGCAGCGTCTTCAAGCCGGGAACGATAAACAGCCCGAAAATGATGAGGAGCGCGATCTTGGAGTAGATGTTCAGTATCCGTTGGAGCAGTTCGGCCAGCTTCGGCAAGAATGCGTTCAGCGCCACGCCGATAGCCAACGGCAACAGGGTGAGATAAGCGACCGTGGCAAAGATGGTTGCCGGACTGATTTCCAGATGAGGCAGGGCAAACCAGCCTCTGAAAACCCACAGCCAGAAAGGAACGGTCACTGGCATGGCCAGAATCAGAAAGCCCATGATGGTGGCGGCCAGGGGCAGGCTTCCCTTTTTCCCCTTCGTTCCCATCAGGGCGAAGGGACTGCCCGGCGTCACGGCGCCCAGCAGCATCACTCCGCCCAGCAGCATGGGCACGTGCAGGAGCTTGACAACTCCGGCGGTGAGCAGCGGCACCATGATACTTGTGACCACGAACGTCTTGAGCAACAACGCAGGCTTGCGTAATTCCTGCACCAGCGCCGCCGGGGTAATCCGGGCGGCAATCACAAAAATGATGGAAAAGAAGGCGGAGTGCGCCAGGAAGCCAATCGCTTTGATGAACACTTCGTTATGCAGCAAGCTATTCACGCAGCCTTTAGTTGGGGACGCCGGGTGAGGGCACCCGGCCTACAAGCGGTCGATTTTGCGGGGGATGCAGGCCGGGTGCTCTCACCCGGCGGACGACCGGGCCATAATAAGAATTGGTTGGTTTTCATTTGCCTTATCTTTCGATACTTACCTTTATAGTTTACGTTGTTCGCGCTTCGGGTGGCTCCACAATTGATGGTCACTGTGTTAGAGTTCGCGCCCTCAGCCGATCCGGCTAGAACAACAAGCCGACTTTGAACCAGATAAAGTTGCCCTTGGTGGTGTTTTCTACATGGATTTGGGGCAGCCAGGACACGTCAAACACGGCTTCCGTCTGGCCGAATTTGCGCGCATAAGAGAATACCGGCCCAACGCCAAAGGACTCGGCCTCGAAGGCTCCCAAGACGGCGCCACCGCCGCTGTCGCCGGTGAACTGCTTGAGATAAAAGGCCGTGGCGCCCACGCCGGCGAACCCGCCGGCCAACGGAAGATGCTGGGCCACGGTGGCGTCGATGTGGAAGATGTCGCCGGACTGGTAATCAGCGCTGTCGTTCTTCGTGTTGAAGTCCACGCCGCTGAAGACGCTGAATTCGGTGCCGATCTTGCTACTCAGCCAACTGACGTAAGCCATCGGCGTAAAGGTCCAGTAGCCCAAGCCCGGGTTGGCGAGCTTGGTCTTGTCGTAGTCGCCGGTGGGCGCATCAATCAAGGGTGCCGTGCCGTACTTGAAGTCGCCATTGGTCCAGCCGAGGTTGAAGGGAAGGAAGATCATGTCGCCGAAGCCACTGGCCCAGTCGGTCCGGCCGGCCGAGCGGTCGCCCTGGCGCGTCGTGATGTCGCCGAGGGCTCGTACCTGCAACCAGATATAGGGCAGGGCGACGCCGACTGAGGGCTGGCCGCCCAGAATCTGGAAAGGGGGCGCGTAGAGCACGGCCGGCACCTCGGCATACTGCTGGACCTTGATATTGGCGGCCACACTGCCGCCAAAGGGCAGGCCGCGCTCCCCGCCCGCCCGGGCGTTGTCGTAAACGAGGGCGAAGTTCAGGAAGCTCCAGCCTTCCGTGCTGGGGGTGGTGGTGCTGAAGTCCGCGAACATGCCCGAAATGTAATGTCCCGCGCCACCGTGTTCGGCGTGAGCGGAGCTGGCCAGCGCCAGTGCGCCGGCCAGGGAAGCAAGGAGAATTCTGGTTTTCATAGGTTGTTCCGTCGGGGTCTGTTTATGGTTGCTGCTGGTGCCATATTCTCATTGCTTATGTTGCTTGATTGTAGGTGCTGGATTGGCTTTCCGCAAACGTATTATTATGAGTAGGTCCGCAGTGGGCGCTTTCTGGCACCACCACCCAGGCGGGCGGCTATGCCCATCGGAACGCCGGAGTCATCCGGCAGCCCCAGTGCGGCTCGCCCGCCGGCCGGATGAATCCGGCGTTCCGGTGGTGGTTCAGGATGCGCCCGTCCGCAGTTGGAGAGGTTCATGTTAGGTTCACCAGGCGAGCACGACTTGGAGTTGGGATACGATGGCGGGGCCGGCGTCACGATTGAAGGCCGGGTCCCAGACGACTTGGAGGTCCGGCTGGAGCCTGATGGTGGGCGTGAGCTGGAGGGTATAGAAGGTTTCGAGGACGTATTCGTTCTTATGATAGATCGTCTTGCTCGTGCTGGCGGGCTGGCTCCAGACCAAGCCGACGCCCAGCAGATCATTCCCCAACCGCGGGACCAAGCCAAGATGCCGCAGCGGAGCGTGGACCAAAAAACCAGTACCGATCTGGGCGGAGGCCTCCGAGGGAACTTGCGCGCCGGCGAAGCCGAAGCGGCCAAACCATGCGAAGGGAGAGTGAGCGCCGAGCTGCTGCTGGAGGTCAAAACCGAGCCCCGGTGCCGACAGCCCGCCGGACTCGGCAACAAACGGCTGGATCCGGTAGATGCCAGGCCCCAGGCCGAGGAAATCTTTTGGCGCGTAGCCCAGCTCCCATACCAGCGACCAGGTATTCAGGCTGAAATCCGTCCAGGGTGGGAAGCCCGCCTGCGCGTTGCCGGCTGAGGCGCCAAACATCCCGTACCATTCGTCCACGGGCTGCCATTGGAGGTTCAGGCCGGGGGTGTACTGGGCGAGCGGTATCACTTCGGAGTTGATGAGGGCGGAGTTGACGAATTCGCCGCGCCCGGTGTGAGCCGCCGCATTGCCATCCAGATAATTGCGCTGACTGACCATGCCTGCCACCGCGACGACCTCGCCGTCCAGCAGCGACTGCTGCCAGGCGAATTCAGGGAGGCGGACCCCATTCACGCTCGACCAAATACCGGTGGGATCAGTGAGGGTGCCGAGGTTGGACTTGGCCGATTGCGTTTCGTCACCAATGCCGAGTCCGGTCTTGGCCTCGACCTGGGCCGAGATCCAGCCGGCCGTGCCCGCGGCGGGGGCGTCGAAGATGGCCCACTTCGTCTTCAGGTCGAAGGTGTAATAATCCAGTTGGTTGGCGCCCTTCTTCACGTCGGTCAGGTTGACGTAGGTGTAGGTCTGCTCCAGCGAGTAGCGGAGGCCGAATTGAGAGAGCCAGTATTTGGCGCCCACGATGGGTGCCTCGGGCGGGACGAAGTTGACGAGATTACCGGGCCGAAGGGCAGTGTTGCCGTATTCATCAAGGCTGCCGAGGTAGGGCATGAGCTGCGGCGGGGCGGCGGGAAAGAACTGAAACGGCGGGGCCCCCGCCCGGGCGTCCTGCAGCCGCCCGGAAACCTCCGGCGGCAGGCTCGCACCCGGGAGCAGGCCGGGAATCTGCCGCTGGAGACCGACCTTGGCGGGCGGACGGAGACTCTGGGGCACCTCGTTGGTGGCCACGATGACCGCCCGGCCGAGGCTATCAGACAAGAGCAGGTCGTGCGGCGGTGCGTTCGAGGAGGCCGAGTCGGCGGCAGCGAGGGCCCCACCGGCTGACAAAAGCACCAGCACGCTGGCAATGATAAGAAATTGCATTTGGGCGCGCCCGCTATTACTTGACGCTGCGCGGGTGAAGGAGAATTGCTTTGCGCTCTGACTCATTGCGACGCCATCCTGTCAGACTTGGCGGAAGGCGTCAACAGGCGAGTTTTTCCAAGTTTCTGGACTGATACTAATAACTTATAAGAATTTGCTTTGGGGCGCGCCCGCCTGTACTGGGCGCCGCGCGGGCAAGCAACGCCCAAAGATCAATACCGCTACCCCTCTAAGGTCAGTAAGACCCTGCCATCGCACTAACGGATTTTGGCCCGGATGGGTGACACTGGCATTTAGTTTTATGGGGGGTGTTCTTTTGACCTGTCCAACAAGGTTTGCGACGCGTAACCTCATGGCGAGTTACCGACTGGTTGTGAAAGTTCTAGTCATCGAAGACGAAAAGAAGATTGCCTCGTTCATCCGCAAGGGGTTGGAGGCCGTGGGGTTTGTGGTGGATGTCAGCCACCACGGCGACGAGGGATTCACCCTCGCCACCACCCGGCCGTACGACGCTGTGGTGCTGGACATCATGCTGCCGGGCAAAGACGGCCTTAGCATTCTGCGTAATTTGCGCGAGCGGAAAATGGGAGTGCCGGTCATCGTGCTGACCGCACGCAGCGAGTTGAATGAACGCCTGGAAGGACTGAATCTGGGGGCGGATGATTACCTCACGAAGCCGTTTTTCATCGAGGAACTGATCGCGCGCGTGCATGCCGTGGCGCGGCGGGCTGCGGGCACGAGCCAGAGCATTCTTGTGGTGGAGGACTTGACGGTGAACCTGCTGACCCGGGAAGTGGTCCGTAGCGGGCGTCAGATTGAACTGACGGCCCGCGAATTTGCCCTGCTGGAAAGCCTGATGCGCTCGCCGGGACGCGTGCTGACCCGGGCCCAGATTTGCGAGCAGGTGTGGGACTACAACTTCGACCCTGGCACGAACCTGGTGGAGGTTTACGTCCAGCGCCTGCGCAAGAAAGTGGACGAAGGCGCGACGGTGAAACGGATCGAAACGGTGCGGGGGGTGGGCTACCGGATGAAGCCCGCATCATGAAGCGGCTGCCTTTTCGCCTGAAGATTGCGCTGCTATCGGCGTCGATCTCGGGGTTGGTGCTGGTTTCATTCAGCCTCGCGGGGTGGTTGCTCATCAGCCGTCAGAAAATGGAGAGCGTGGATACGGAAATCCGCTCGCTCGGCGCACGCCATCCTGGTTGGATCGCCAATCGGGGAAATTACCAGCGGCTCGACGCGGCGCTGGAGTTTATCTTCGGTGAAGGTCACCAGAGCCAGATCATCCTGATGGTCAAGGGGACCGATGGCACGGTGCTCTATACCTCGCCCGGCTGGCCGAAGGATCTCGATCCGGCCCAATTGGATTGCACGCTAATGGACGACCCGAAGGCGGTGACGATGGGCTCCGCTAATCGCGAGCTGGCTGGGGCCGGAATGGGGCGAGGTCGGGGCGGGATGGGGCGTGGCTTCGGTCCGGGCGGCGGCGGGGGGCAGGTACTGTTCACAAAAGCACCCAAGTTCCAGACGGTGACGACGGCTAGTGGCGCCTGGCGGCTGGGCATGCTGGGTACCGGGGACACGACGCTGGTGATTGGTTTGAACTACGATAGCCTGCACGCAGAGCTGGGCCGAATAGGAAACGGATTTCTATTGGCCTTGCCGGCGGCGCTGCTCCTGGTCGGCCTGGGCGGATGGCTGGTGGCGGACCACGCGCTGCGGCCGATGAGGACGATTGCCGAGACTGCCGAGCAGGTTACGGTCCGCGGGCTGGACCGACGGATTCCCGCGTCCAATGAAGATCCGGAGATTGCGCGTGTCATTCAGGTGTTGAATCGCATGATGGACCGGCTGGAAGCGAGTTTCCGTCAAGCCACGCGATTTACGGCCGATGCGTCGCACGAACTGAAAACCCCGCTGGCCATCATGCAGGGTGAACTGGAACAAGCGCTGCAAAGCGCGGCCCCGGGGACCAGGGAACAAGAAACATTCGGCGAGCTCCTCGAAGAGACACAGCGGCTGAAAGGGATCACCCGCAGCTTGCTGTTGCTGGCCCAGGCCGACGCTGGCCAGCTCAAGCTGGCACAGGAACCGATAAACGTCTCTGCCCTCCTGGAGAGTGTACTGGAAGATGCGGAAATTATGGCGGCGGAATCAGGGCTGCGCTTCCAGGTGGAACTGTCACCCCAGGTGAGGATCGAGGGCGACCGCGCGCTGCTCCAAACGGCGTTGCTGAATCTGCTGACGAACGCCGTGAAGTACAAC
>SESG01020692.1_pt1 | contig 17403 bp, 20 predicted proteins | sample 3171421 | NCBI WGS metagenome assembly SESG01 (sample SAMN10866946, study PRJNA518727) | freshwater metagenome | biome: subpolar coniferous forest; feature: holomictic lake; material: water; isolation source: holomictic Lake 227, 6 m and 8 m depth | place: Canada: near Kenora, Ontario | collected... | reverse complement strand
GAGCAATTCAGCTCGCGCAATCACTTCGTCCGGATCAGAGATATCGGCCGGGGTGACCTTGTTCATCACGTCAGCGGCGGCGTAGCCCAACATCCGCTCAGCGCCAACATTGAATATCTGAATGACGCCTTTAGCGTCGGTTGCAATACTGGAGAAATTAGCGCTGTTGAAGATGGCTTTCTGAAGCGCGCCGGCCTTGAGCAAGGCTCCTTCTGCCTGCTTTCTGGCGGTGTTATCGGTACCAATCAGCAGATAGCCAATAATATTCTCTTGCGCGTCACGCAGCGCGGTGACCGACACCACCGCCGGAAAGCGGCTGCCATCCTTACGGATATAGGTCAACTCGTAAATGTCCTCGATCTCGCGCGATGCCTTGAAAACAAGGGCCGCGAAGCCGGGCGTAATCTTAGTTCCAAGTTCGACGCTGAGCAATTCAGCTCGCGCAATTACTTCTTCCGGATCAGAAATGTCGGCCGGTGTTATCTTGTTCATCACGTCAGCGGCGGCGTACCCCAGCATGCGTTCGGCGCCAACATTGAATATCTGAATAACGCCTTTGGCGTCGGTTGCAATACTGGAGAAATTAGCGCTGTTGAAGATGGCATTCTGAAGTTCACCAGCCTTGAGCAAAGAATTATGGTGTGTGACATCGCTCAACACTAAAGCTTCACGGCCAGGTTTCAAATTATCATCATATGTAGATTGCGTAGGAATGGAGACGGACACAGGTTTTCCCTCCAATATAGCAACTTAGACAGAATATAGCCTCCACAATAATTATTCAATATAAATAAAAGATTGCTATTTGCAAAATAAATACGTCGAATGGCCGCACGAGGGAAGGCCGTGAGTTAATTTATTTTTTTTTACAATTTATAATAAAATAGTTACCAACTATTTAATATTGAACTCTTTTTCTAGCGGAACCTCCAGATGACGTCTAAGCGTACGCCATTCTCAGCAAACACCCTGATTGCGTTCGTAGGACTGTGTTGTGCAAGAGTTGACGGTATCGTGGGCACCAACGACCTCATCGCCCAGGTCAGGTCTACCACAAAAGTCCACTTAGACTCGAAAGAACAGATTTGCTGCAAAATATGCGGATTCGCCCCAAACTCGCAAAAATATCAGGTTCAACCCTCACCATCACAATGCCAATTTTTTCAAACCCCCTCTGCTAATGCCGTCAAGCTGTCAAAGCCCCTGCGGCGTATCAGGTTTAATATAGTGGTGCCATGCCATTGGCCACCTCTTGCAGTCTTTACACCACGCTGGTTCAATTGTTGTGCCACTATATGTACGCTTCGTACGCCACTCTTAATAATCTGCTTAAGCGTTGGCAAAATATTATCAGCATGTTGATCCGCATGCTTAGCAATAACTTCACGCGCTATCGGCTGTGCTGCGATCAATGAAGCACGGTTGCCTAATATTACGCCTCTGGCCTTCGCCGCTGCCAACGCCGCCTTCGTACGTTCTGAAATCATTCTTGCTTCGTGCTCAGCTACAACAGCCATTAGCTGAATTGTTAGACGATTAGCAGTGGGCATATCAGCAATTACGATTTCTACCGATGACTCTATTAAGTTAGCCAAAAAAGACAGATTGCGTGATAACCTGTCTAGTTTGCTAATAATCAATTTTGCTTTCTGCCTTCTAGCCAACGCCAAAGCTGTGGTCAGTTGGGGGCGATCAGCGTTTTTGCCCGACTCGACCTCGGTAAAGCTCGTGATCAGCTCATGGTCTTGGGTTGCTAGGAATGCGGTAACAGCCGCTTGCTGACCTTCTATGCCCAAACCAGACCGTCCTTGAGCGGCTGTAGAAACGCGGTAGTAAGCAATGTAACGAACGGGGCTCATCTTACGCTCCATATGCTGTATGTGTAAGAATAGTACGGTCGTTTCGGATTTAGATCTAGCTCTATTTGGCGTCGGAATATGAATATCTGAATGAGCATAGTCGGCGCCAGCCACCGAAATATTTATGCCGAGGAGAATTCGTAGCCGGCAGTCTAACGCCGCAATTGGTGTATAATACACTTCAGCAGGAAATTTGTGCTACATCTGATTGGGCAAATTGAAAAACTATTCACACTGAATATCCAGTTCTCATAAGCGAGGCATTGATGCAGACTGTGAATTCCATATGAGTTGAGCTGTGTATATTATGTAGCTCGCATCATGTCTGGGCAATAGTAATCGATTGGGGTGTTAACGCAAGTTGCTTTCGCAATGGTCTTGCTCATAGAGATCGCCGGTTGGCAGGTGTCTCCGAGGTCAAGAAGGGTAAAGCGCCGCCGGTCAAGCCAACGTTCATTCGAAACCATAGGAGCCTATCTTTACCAACTTTATGAATAATGTGATATGAGTCTGCTACTAATGATGAAAGCTCTTTGCAGGGTTGCTCAACCCGACTCCTGACAGTGTCGAAAAATACCGGCTTGAGACCGGCCTACAAAATACATAAGGAGAGTTGCGTGAGACACCACTATCGGAAACATACACACTGCTGATCCGGCATGTTGATATTGCAAGTACAAAATGAACCTAACGCCGGCGGCTTGTATTGGCAGGATCGAGTCGCAGGCCTAATCGGCGCCAGAATCTGGACCACAGAGGGAGTGTCCTGTCGCCGGGGAAAGGCTGACCACAGCCGGGTCGTGGTCATCGCTTTCGAGTGTTGGCTCCGAGGGTAAAGGCTATGTGTATGATGCGCTGAGCCCCGTTCTGTTCATTAGCACGATAACGTATGCGAAGATGTAGCGCTTATGAAGAACTTTAGGGCGCAAAATATAGTAGGTCGCCGAAAACCTCACCAGAGGCCCGCTGGTAAGCGATTCTGGCTCGGGCGCTAACGCATACCCGAGATCAGCGACAGCCCTGGGCGGCGCTCCTGCGGGGCCGGTTTTTTGGTGGCCATGCCGGCGGAGCGAGCCGGTAATGATTATCAGCCCATGATGGGCTTCGTCCAATGCCGTTGTGCTGACTGACATGCAACGAAAACCCCTTAAAAGGGGCATCCCTGCAGAGTATTCGTTGCACTACAAATAAGTAATTATAACCCCTAAGAATTATAGGGGTAAGCACCCACGCCATAGAGGCGTTTGTACAGGTAGCAAACAACAAACCATATCAGCTTATAGCTTATGAGTGCTGTATTATTATGTGCCCGTAGTTGGAACGGCTTGACCTCCTTGTGCGGCGGAGTATCTTTATATACATAGTGTTAGTAACGTACTTAACAAACAGGCCTAATAAGTCGGCATCAAAGCAATGAGCTCCACATCAAAAAGATAAACTTGCAACACCTGGGTTGCAATATACAAGTTTGATCGTTCAACTCACATATATAAGGAATAACTGAACATTTCATATGACCGTGACGCAATCTGGAATCACCCTGTTTATCGGCTCCCAACCTTTCCAACGCCCATTCCTAGGAGCAATAAAATACATACAGTAAAATGCGTCGTCGTCCGTATCGTAATAATACATTCGAATCATAATTTCGCCATAACCAATATCGTAAATTGAAAATGACGATGTCCGAATGCCAAAAGTATCTAAAAAGTCAAATATCATACAGTCATCAAAATCTTTCATATGTTTATAGGCATCAAGCAAGTTGGTCAACTTCCTATTAACATGCTTGATGGCATAGCGGGTTTCTAACCAAGGATCGAGGGTTGGAAGCCCATCAATCAACTCAAGTTGGAATTCATAATGATCACCGTTGCCAAAAAGATAGAAGGCTATGTCTTCAATATCACCAGCGAGCATTTTTATATCCTCCGATAGCGTTCAACTGAAGATCATGTCATCTTAAACATCGTTTTTGAGTAACGCCTCACTGCTAACAAAAATACTTTCGGCGGGCAATAAACGACTGGGCATCAGGAAATAACTGTAGAGTAGCATAAATAATGCTGAGCCTATAATTAAGCTAAGAATATCTGTATATTAGCCTAATAGCCTCCTGCGCCGAGAAAAAATAAAATTACAATCCACCATCCAATAAGTTTAGATCAATCTCAATAAATAGCTCATCCTGAATAACGCCTTCTCTATTTTCCATATAATTTGGCTTCCACTCTAGGTGACCGACGAATTTGAGCGACCTCAACCTCTTAAACATTCTGGCCTCCTGATTTGATCGGTCTTTAATTGTGCTTGAGAAAATATACCGAGTAACCTTAATAAAGAAATGCTTCTTAGTAACCCTGATATTTAGATCGGGTTGATTTTCTCTCATGAATATGAAATCATCAGACCGCGCCAATTCAAAGCTGATAACATATACGCCTAGTCCACGGAATACTTTATACAAATCCCTATGCCATTGTTCGATGCATTTGCCATTGACATCAAATATATCATCGTCAACATAAGGCTTATCTATTGGTAGATAACTGACTGAAGAGTTATCTGTCCTATCATAAACTGTTAGATGAAACTTGGTCATTTGCCTTTCCAATACCGGAAAATACACAGGGTGGTGGGCAACTACACACTAACCCTAGTATCCGTGGTTCGCGAGGCCGCGCCGGCCACTGGTGCGATTCCTGGGGTGCGCCATGCCAGGGGCGGCCCCACGCTATGGTGGAGGCTGTGTTGGGGGCGGATTTGCGGACCTCGTTCGTCCAGGGAGGCAGGGACGCTTGTTTGCCACGTTTTCGGCTATTTTGGGATCAGATTGAATTGTTTAGTAAACTGACCGAACACCCTTGGAAAGTCAAATTTGCTGCCTCGGTTTAGACAGAACACTAAATCGTCATCGTTTAGAAACCTGCTATCACCTCTCCAGCGAACCAACTCGTTTACAACGTTCTCCATACCAAAAACAATCTTATTTGCAGAAACCTTAAATGTTGCTAGATATTTGCCGGCATCAGGCAATGAATAAACCTTAAGCCATTTTTTGGCGTCATCTTCGTCTCTTTGCATTTTCTGACAATCGTCCCACTTAAGATTTAGAATTTCGTCAACTGTCAAATGCGTTTGCTCAAGCAATAACAGAACATACCTGAGCATCTTCTTCTCAAGAACAAGGTCAGACGTTGGGTTTTCAGTTCCAATCCAACGGTCTATGAGTTCTGGGATTTTACCCCATTCCTGAGTTGAAAAGGATGGCTTGGTTGTTGCGTCAGAACGCGTGGTGAGCCGATACAATCGCCTCCTGTATCTATCATGATAGCACTCGATAATCTCTTGCTTTTGATAAGTTAAGGGGATCACATCAGATTCAACAGCTTCAGAATCAATTTCACTTTGAATAACTGATCTAATATCACGAATATGGCACAAGAACTGATCAATTTCTGAGGCCTTACGTGCGTCATCCCAACCTTCAACGTCCTCCCTCTGTCTCAACAAATCCATAATCTCGATCTTTGACCATACATCCTTTTCATATTCGACATAAGGTTTTGGGAGTAATTTATTCCACTCAACTTCAAGACAATTGTACAAATCAGACAGAATAATATCAACAATCTCCTTATTATTATAAGATTTAGGGAGCGGATTATTATCATTAACTTTATCACCATTATCGTCATACCTATAATAATGCATGTAGCCATCTCTTTTTCCTGGTTCACCAGGAATAAATTCGCCATCTTTAGTGGTGTGGCCCCAATGACCAATCAGCGAGCTTTCTTTAAGATAATTCCGTATCTCGCGACCGAACTGTTCGATATCTATGCTAACATTCTTAATGTTATTTACGGCCTTATGAAATTCGAAGAGATTAGAAACATAAACTGAAGTGAAGAAGTTTGTCATGAATGCTAGGTCAAATGTTTTTACATACAGGTCATGCCTGCGGTTTTCTAGAGACTGGCTCCAATAATCGTCATCATGGTAGCCCTTTTTACTCATGCTTCCTATCGTTTTTGGAATGCCGTGACGCATTACCAATTCCCCAAGCCAGTACCCTATTTCTTCAACGTTAGACAACACTTTAATATTAAGAGCTTCATAGTCCTCCGCTTCCCTTCGCGTCTGAAATTGAAAATGTCTTTGAATCTGATACGGCAAGGTTCTTGCTTCAAATCTATCATATCCGAGGTTCAAGATACTCCATCTACGATCAGCGCCCCCGCCTCTAACTTTAATAATATTTTTTACATTAGAAGCCATAATAAACCATGCTACATTTGTAACCTTTTCAGGGTCGCCTCGCATGACTCTGGTGTCGAGTTCAGTATTATGTATTTGTCTTTTTGCATTATTAAAATCATTTTCTGGCATTTTGTCGACGTCATCCGCCATAATAACAACCTTGCCGGTGATTTCTCCGTTGCTGTGTGTGTCAAATATCCAATGCGCCGATCTGCTGATGGTTGCGCCATCAAACATTGTCTTCAGTAGTGTATCAACAAACAGATTTTTGCCTGTGCCGCCAGGATCTGACCACACAATACACGGGATAAGATGATCCTCAGGAAAAAACCTCTTCTGTAGAATACACCTTTCAAGATGATCCTTAAAGCGATGATCCTCACCTGAAAGACAGTCGAGTAAAATGTCAAATATTGGGTGAGGCTTGCGGTTATAGGTAACTTTTGGTTTAACCCAATTATCAGAGCAGACGGCAAGCTTTAGAAATTTTCTATCTCCTATTGCGGTAGTTGTTAAAACGCGCTTCTGACTCCTTAACAACTCAAGAAACTTACTCCTCGGATTAAAGTGCTTCTCACCAGCGTATCGGTTTCCAAACAGCAGCATAGTCTCATTCATATGAGTGTTGTGTATTTTTTCGTTTTGGGTTTCAATAGCTGTAAGCCCAATAGAAATATAATATGATTTAGTGCCGGAGTAAACCTTATATATATTACACCTTTTTATAAACCAGGCGATTGCTTCTTGAGAAGAATGATTGTACTCTTCTATATTATATTTTAGCGGGTGAACAATGCCGGGACCATTAAGTTCGATGGCTGTTTGTCTATTTTTGTTGTTGACTTCATTTATTAATCCTTGAACCATGACTGCCTTAGCAGCTAGTTGCTCAGGTGTCATTTGTGGTTGTTTAGAAGTAAGTAGGTCATTTAATTTTTCGTCAGACATGACACACTCCAAAAAATGTCTTTATTGAGTAACTAACAGAAGAGCACGTGTCAAGGGAAACCAGGGAGGTAGGGAGGCTAATCAGGAGGAATTTTGTAGTTTTTATGTAGACAGGGATGCAGGGAAGACATTTTGATCAAAATGGTTAATTCCAATGTAGTCAGGGAGGTAGGGAAAACATTTTGATCAAAATGGTTAATTCCAATGTAGTCAGGGAGGTAGGGAGGCCAATTTGACGTAAATCGGCAAAAAAATTTCTGAACAGGGAGGTTGCAAGCCTGAGTTTACGAGAATACAGTCTGGCGTGGAATTACCGAAATTGTATTCTTTGTCTTACCGGCGCACACAAAGTCGCCGTCGAACAAAGGATCTTCGAAATGAGCACCGCCACCATCACAACTACCGCCGCACTTCTCACCACCACCTCTACTGTCGGCCTGACCGCCAGCGAGGTGAAAGTCACTGATCTTCCCCTCAGCGAACTTGTTCGGATGCTGAATGAATCTTCGGCGGCGGATAAGAAGGCTCCACGGCGGGGCGGCAAGGCGACCGATGACGATGGCATCATCGGTACCTGCATCCAGCAGGGTCGCGACAGCAAGGACAGGCTATACACCTACAAGCTTGGTCTTGAAGGGTTGGTTAACCCGAAGCTTGGCAACGCTAAGTATGAACCCGACAAAAAAGACTGGTTCACCATCGTCGGCGGGCAAATCTTCGTAACCCTAAAGAAAGGACCGAAGGATTGTGCCACAGCGGCGTTCCCCTGCGGTACAAATGTTGAAGTCGGGTTACAGGTTATCGAGACCCTGGTCGACCAGATCGAAAAGGAAGGGACGTTCGCTGAGGGCATCGAACGCCCGATACGAAAGTCGATCCTTGATGTCGCCCGCTACGTCGATAAAAACAGTCCGAAACCGAAACTCACGACCCGCCAAATGTTGCTTCCTGCATTGCCCCGGTTGATTGAAGAGATCGAGAAGATCAACCAAGCAAAAGCAACACCCGTCAATGAACCGGCGTCGCCACCCGCACCTCTGGCGGCACCAGTCTCGGCACCGCCGCCGACTCCGGCGGCACCCTCGGCACCGCCGCCGGCTCCACCGGCATCGTCGCCGCCACCACAGGCGAAGGCTAAGTAGCCTCCAGCACACTAGGAAGGAAGGCCGCCGCTCGCCCAGGCGGCCTTTTTTTGAGCGCCGGCCGAGATTCTATATTGACGGCGGGGGAACGACGGTGATAAAATCAAACCGTGGGCGGTGTAGCCCAATCCCCCAAACTCTGAAAACGGCATTGGCGAAGAGATGTTCGCCTAAATGAAGGGTCGTGACCGCAATCAAACAGGAGATAAATCAATGACTGGTAAATCACCTCGCGGTATCAAATCCGCTTTCACAAATCTCAACAATGAGATCAATCAGCTTGCCGAGAAACGAAACTCGGCAGTCACTCTAATTCGCAATGGCGAACGAGAAGCTCATCAACTACACGAGCACATCATAAGTTTAAACAAAATACTTGGTGGGTATGAAGCTAAGATGCACCGTTTTCTGAAGCAGCATGAAAAACTGGAGAAAGTATATCTCCAATCCATCTGCAAGTGATGCCTGAGTGTTGGGGCGATGGTAGACCGACCGTGGCCCCAATGCTGAACCATCACTAAAAGGTTCATCCCCAAGATTTCAAGGCTTTCAATGGCGATCAATTCGCCAATTGGAAAATTGTGTCTTGGTCTTGTAAATCTACCAACTTCAAACCAGCGGAGAAATGACATGCTTTGGCATAATGACGTATACAAGCCAACACCAGAAGAAATGACGCCATCACCTGTTGATGTTCGTGGTTTCTATAACGCCATCAGAGCATATAAAGCTACTGAAAGAAACCCAGAAAGCAATACTGAGTCACGCCTCGAAGCTGCGTATTTGGAGCTAATTGAAGCTGAATACGCAATGATAATCTCTAAACTAGCTGGGGATTATGAATTTGGAAGAATTCACCCGAGAGGTTGGGATAAACCATCCGATGACTGACAAAACGTCGCAGTCAATACCAGATAATCTCTGGGATGACTCTCTTAATCAGGCCCTTAAGCGTGCAAAGCAGGCTAAGGCCAAAGAAGCAGAGTTAAAGAAAAAAGACAAAACACGGTATCGAAACTTCTTACGCAAGAGTGATTGGATATCACTCACAGACTGGATACCCAAGAAACTTGGCAAACGTATCAGATCATCAAAGCGTGGTATTTGATAGGATTTGGATACCGCGTCAGAGGCGGTATCCAAATAAATGAAGCACTACGATGTTTCACGTTCGATCAGTTTGGTGGAATGCAATTGGGAGAACTGATATGACTGCTAAACGTTACAGAGTTGAGTACAAGACCGCTTGGTATGTTTGTGTTGATATCGACACAGACAAATTTCCTGGTCAAGATGTAAAGCACATTGCCGAACAAGCTGCCGCAATGTACATCGACGAACAGCACAGCGACAATTGCTGGACTTGGACAAAAGAGGATCCAACTGAAGTGTTGGAACTCGATCCAGATGGCGGTTGGCTTGGCATAGCTCAAATCGTGGTTAAAGAATACGACCGCGATAACTACGAATTCAAATACGATCACTGGGAAGATGCCCAGGTGTAACTAAAACGATTGGAACCCTGGCTTCAGGGTCAGGGTTCCTTTAATCAATTTGGCAAGGAATGCATTAGCAATCAATGTATGAATTTGTTTATATAGTCTAGCAACCGCTATAGAAAGAAGGAATAAGTTAGGGGTTGAGGCAAAAATCTCAAAAAAATGGTCAATAGCAGAATGACCAACGACAACCAAACCTGACCATTGCGATGTCCCCATAAGATTCAAACATCGCTCTAAGGTTCAAAAGCCAGCCGCGTAATATGTTAATGGCGAAGGTTTGGGTTCTGCCACTTTCAAAAGTCTAATCTAAACCGCACAAACCCATAAGGAGATATAAAATGTACGGTGTGTACTCGATAAAAAAACTCGACTGCGATTGTGAAGAAGCCTTCGTAATGGCAGACTCAAAAGAAGATGCGATAGCCAAAGCAAAAGAGAGCATGGGCGATGGCAGGTATGAGGTAAAACACTATTCACCTGAAGAACTTGCTAAACACCTAGGGCTCTGACCAATACGAGGAAGTCATAGGACGGCGATGGCGTCCGACGACTTTAGACAAATCACGTACCAAGATGGTGGGGATTTTCTCCGCCATAATCATGATGGAGTTAAAAACATGACCGCAGTAACGAACGATCAAAACCCTGAACTTCGGGAATATGAAGTTGAATATGAAGGCTACTGGAACTGGTCAACAACCGTAAAGGCAACATCACCAGAGAAAGCCTACGAAAAAGCCGATGAAAAGTTCTCTTGGGATGACATTTACATCGACCGTGAGAGCGGTTTGGTTCGCGTTGACGGTGAAGAGTTGGAGTAACGTATCAATCCAACTCGGTAAATGGTCATATATGCTAGATTAATCCGATAATCGATCAATCTGGCACGTATCCCACCGACGCTACAAGTGCAATAACTCAGCAAACGACCTGCAAGAAAGCGGGGCAGGATAACCTTGTCCCGCTATTCTTCCATACTATCATTTTAAACTATTACACAAATCGGAGAATAGCATGAAACAACCGAAAAATAAGAAAACACCGAGAAAGCCTGGTCGTCTTGCAAAAACGGCTAACAGCGCTAAAGAGATCAAGGTTGAATACACACCAGAATGCGATGAACTAATTAACACACTATTTCGAACAATACTTCGCAATATCAACAATGGAAACATTGATATCAAACAGCTTCCAATGATTGCCACGATTGTTCCAATGCTAACGATGAAGCATTTCAAGCCTAACATTACCCGAACCGAGTTTCTCCAGATGGTATGGGAGAACTGGCTCAAGGTTGAAGAGGATTTGCGCCCAATATACGAAGAATCAAGGCATTACAATATGGAGCAATCAAAAACTGATACGCTGAATGACGAGATGTAGGTAGTAAGGATGATATATCGTTTCACCGAATGATATTATGTCAATCCTCAATTCTGCGCGATTGATTCAGATATATTATCTGCTGAATTTACCACGATAATATAAATAAAATTGCAAACAGCCTTGGCCGGAGGTTTCGCATGTAATAAATAGATAAGTCACAACCATGACAATATAATTATTACATGCGATCAGCCCCAGAGACCGGCCAAATCTCTGGGGCATTTTATTGACCACTTATCCAACAGGAGAATCAAGATGAAAACACTAAAATTCGGAAAAGCCTTGCGTATGGGCCAACTTAACATGATCCACCACAATTTGTCCGGCAACTTATCTGCCCGCAATGCACGGAGACTAGAGAAGAAGCAAGCGAAAATGACCAACGTCCCTACGGATGTCGCTCGTGAAATTAAACAAACAGAAAAGGAGATATAATGTATGTACGACTAACATCTATACAAAACGCTAAAGATGTTCGGCCATCGTCATTTACACTACATTGGAATGACGTTATGGCCCTATTTGCTGAGCAAGCAAACAAAATAAGGCCGATATCTGATAAAGAGCTGTTTCGACTTCCAGCTCTTTATCCAACTGTTTACGCTGACAATTCGTTCAGGAAAATTAAGGAAAATGTTATCGGTTATGGAGCGTGGACAGCAGTTGATATCGACCACGTAATGACATTAGATGAACTTAGAGAATTTTATAACACACACAATCTCGATGGATGCATTTTCACAACCACATCACATCGAAAGGACGACCCCAGAGTAAGAGGGGTATTCCTTTTAAACAGAGAAATCGACCCGTCCGAGTTCGATGATTTCTGGTTCGCCATCAATGAATTTTTCGAACGTAAGATTGATCAGCAAACCAAAAACATCAATCGTATTTATTATGTACCGGCCAAATGGAACGATGACTCTGTCTTTGAATTAGTCTCTGGCATACCACTTGATGTAGATAAGTTGTTAAATGATTATCCGAACCAAAATCATAGTATAGCGATCTCAAGCGAAATGGTTAAATCAAAAATAGACCATATTCGGGAAAAACTCAAGTCCAATGGAACTCAGTGGCAGCACGAGATAGCTATAACTGATACCATGATATCTAGGTTCAGGTCTAGCCGAGAAGGTGGTCGGCTATTCAGGCTGGAAGTCGCTATCGCTAAACGGGCTTTGTGGATGGGCCACCCAATCACAGCCGCCGAGGTTGAATCGATCGCTCTTGCATTTGATAAGGTTGCTAGTGGGAAGGCCCGGATCAACACCTCGGAAGAAGCTCGACATGCATTAGCAATTGCTGAGCAATCATACGCCGCGACATGTATCGACGAGGAAACGCATTACCAAGCGACTGAAGTGCGGAAAGAGCAAAATTGGATCAAGCCCCTAAGTGACTATACGATCAACGTTTTGAATGCCCCTTGTGGTGCTGGAAAGACTTATCAGATGTTAAAGAACATAGCCGTGAAAGGAGGTAAATGGCTATACGTCTGCGATATGATTAAAAATATCAGAGAGCGAGAGGATGAGTTTAGGGCCCTTGCTCTGAAACATAATCGCCATGGATTTCAGATATGCACTACATTTTATGATGATAAGACGCCGGTTGCCAAGCAGGTCGCAGACATTTTGGATGGAATTTACCGAAAGGACGTAATGATTTTCATAACCCATGCCGCCTTGCAGATATTGGACGCCAGCCTCTTCGAAGGGTATAATCTAGTAATTGATGAAGCATATGAGGTTATATCTCAATTTGAGAGGAAATGGAACTGCAACATTGATCTCGCTGATAGGTATTTTACGGTTAAAAATACAGATAGTGACTACTATCAAATTGTTGCTACGGATGCCGGCCTGAAACTTGTTGAAGACAGAGCATTTGATGATATCAACGATACATTTCAGGATTTGTTGAAAACACTATCCGGAAAATACACGACAATATGGGTATGGAAGAAAGATTGGGAAAGGCGATCTGAATTCCGGATATCATTCTGGGTGGTGTCATCTCCTGAGTTTATTAAGTACTTCGATGATGTGTGGCTATTGGGTGATGAAATTGAACACTCACCCATTTACCTAGTGTGGCACCTACAGCACAAAATTGAGTTTAAATTCATTGAATTATCCAAACAGCGAACACGCAAGGTAGAGCTATCACAACGCGGCTCCATATATTACTTTGCAGAGCACAGACAGGCATCGACTAACCAGTTCCGGAAAGGCGATAGTCCACTCCTTACAATCACAGGGTGGATTGCTGAAAACTTTAAGGAAGATGCATTTTACTATGCTCTTAATGAAGCCAAAGGGCATGCCATTGCTAAAATTGAGGAGCAATGTACATATGCCGAAAAAATATCTCTAAAGGCAACCGGCATCAATACACTACAGCACCATACAATGTGTGTATGGCTTGGTTCAATGAAGCTTTCAGGTCAAGAGCGTTTGATAATGGAAAAGGTATTTTCAATTGATCATGCCACTCAAGTCCGGTGGCGTGAGTTCAATCCCTTATATCAATTCGTCATGCGATCTGCATTACGAGACTATGAGAGTGACGCCAATGTAAATGTTTATGTCTTTGACCGATATCAGGCTGAATATTTGCACGAAAGAACCGGGATGCCGATCACCCATATACCGGGTGTGCTGGTGGCCGACGCGGTCCGAACAGGTGGTCGGCCTCGTGCCGAGCAGCCCATGTCCGGAACAGAGCGATCCAGGGTATCAAGGGCGCGTAAAAAGGCCCAAATGTCGGCCAGAGGTGCAACGAAAACCCCTTAAAAGGGGGAGAGCAGCACAGTATTCGCTGCACTATAAATAAGTAACTATATCCCCTAAGGATTATAGTAGTTATGTAGCAATATTTTAACCGACAATTGTTTCTGCGCTGATAGCAGGTGGAGTTGGCTTATGCTGGTTCCACCTGTTTTCGTTTTAATTGGCACATATGACCACGCGACAATGCGATGTTCAAAAATCAGATCGCGAGCTAATAGGTTGCAACCGCGTTTATCAAATGCATAAGCGATATGGGAGATCAATCGCGGCAATGCATTAATATCAAAATACACAAGTGATAGCATTCGATATTCGTCATGCCTTATGTAGCCAATTATTAATGGGGTTTCCATCGACATACCAAGCGCGCAAATCGGATTTAGGGGCTCGTCTTCGTCTATGATTTTTCGATGATGAATGGATGACAGCTGGTAAGGAACCATCCCAAATCAAGGTGCGAGGCTTCGTGGCCCCGCGCCTTTTTTTTGTTTTCAGCGAATTTGCTGTGAATGACCGGCACTAATTGGATAGTTTATCGACATGCGGCTGTTGATTTTCCTATTCAGCTATGTATAATATTTGAATGTAAGTAAGGAACCCTAATATGAAGAAGTCATCTAGCATATTGGAAACGATTGCAGGGTTTGTTGCATTTCTGAAGTCAGGCAAAATCCAAACGTGCGCGCTGATTACATTGCGCGCGTGTCAATTAATTTGGTCGGGGTCAATGATAGCTGTTATTGCTATATCTATAATAATGCTCACATGCAGCACCACGGGAATGTGCTCTGAACCCATTAAGAGCATACTGGGAAACGTCGGTGCTGATTTCTTGCTTGTTAGCATCGTGTTCTATAGTGTGTCATTCATTATTCGAGCCACATTCATAGCATTTGCACCAAGTTATCTTTCTGATAGCGACATGATCGATCACCTTAAAGCGAAGAGATTGTATATGGCGATCTTGCTGTGGAATTCAAAGGGAAGGCCAGCAAGCCAAGCTATTATCGGTGTAGGTATGCTCTGCAATGAAATTGCAATTGTTAAGATGTCTCGGAAGCCGAACAAAGTGCGTACTAGCAACTGACCACACCGAAGCGACCGAGCACAAACATCTACATGGAATTAATTGTTTGCATATAAATATACGGTATTTACATTATATGGGTGAGGAATCTAATGAAAGCATATGAGATATTTCCGCTATGGTTTGAGATAATGAGTGAAGATTATGATGCAATGGCGAAATCCGCTGATGCGAATATGAAAGTAGCAAAACAGCAAAAGAAGAATGCGCAGATATTAAAAACAAAAGATACACTGAATACGCAACAGAAGCAGTTGTCTGATATTGTGAGGGCGACTACGCCTTGAGTCCGTCGGATAACTACAAGTGTTTGGAAATATGTTTTCGTACAATTTCGTGGTAAGGTTGGCTGTTCATGAGCGCAAATTTAACTATCATAAAATCAAGCCTAAACATTTTTAAAGATAGCTTGAAGCATCGATTTTAGAGAGGCAACCTCATTACGAAGCTCTTGCATTTCAGCGATCAATTCGACGACATTGTCCTCAACGGTTGATTCCGGAACAAATTCGCGATCATTGTCGGCAACATTTCCAGCAAGTGTGATAGATGCTGACGCAGGCATGGAAGTAGGAGACATGCGCCCTGAAATGGTATTGTTATCATACCGAGCATCAGTCTTTTGTGCTGAAGCTAATGCGGATCGTCGTCGTTCAATTTCAGACCTTGAAAGTTCACCAATTGATTGCGTTGGCGCTCGGTTTGGAAGGTCGGCTTTGCGTTCTGGTAACCGAGAAGCCTCAACCTCTTTCTTAGAAATAAAGTCTGCGCGAGCTTCAGGACTTAATGAAGAAAGGCGTTCAAGCATATTTTGGCGGCGAAGAACCTTGTCCTGACCTCTAAGTGCCGCATAACTTGTGGTATGACCATTAACAAAAGTTAGAGGCCGTCGCCCAAGCAATCTGAGATAACCATTAATTCGCAATAAGATGTTGTCATTCAATGTTGCGCCATCCTGCATGTGGTAATATTCAAATACTTTAAGATGCTTTTCGTTACTGAACCGCCCACTTTCCCTTGCAGACAGATAGGCATCCAATACAAGGTAGTCTTCACATTCGTCGAGGGCGTATGTAAACATATTGAGGCGCTCGATTAGAATGTATTTTGCCATATTGTTTACCCTTAGCTTATAGTCTGAAAATGCTTAAAGGTCGACCCAAACATTTTCGCGTGCAATCCATACCGCGCATCCGATTTTTAGCACACGGGAGCGTCACCCATCACGCTCGATTTTCGACGCTGTGCCAGTTGCTGATTTGGCCTCAGGCCAATGGGCGGTCATCCCGCGTAGCAGGATCACACTATGGTCTTTGTGGCTGCCTATGGAACATCCAGTGAAGCGGATTGCCGCACCCAGCGACTCAGCACCAATCACGCTTTCGGGTGTGGCGACAACGGTTCTATAATCAAATGATTAGTTTTGCCAGCTCCGGCAGATCGGCTAAATTTCCAAAAATGTGGATGTTATAATGTCAGCGCATATGAGCGATAAGAAGATTGTCGAATTAATGGTGTTACCAGCAATTATCAGCGCCATTGTTATTTCTATGAAATCAGAGATAAACGTCGATGATGATGGCTATTCAGCTCTTGAACGTGTGATATCGTTGTTAGATGAATCTCTATGTGAATTAGCCGATTGTACAACTCCTGATCGGCTTGCAAAGCTGGCGCGACGCACAGAGAGATTGGTAAAAGATGCCGCTGCCATTCAGTTTGATAAGCTGCCGAGAGCCATTCAATATCTAACAATGGCTAACCTAATTGTCGAGCTTTCGAATGAGGATATGATTTGTATTGGTGCTGAATCGCCTTTTTCGGAGGCGTGGGATATAATGACCAAGATATTTGGCGGTGTTATTGAGCAGCAGCCTGAGATGGTTGATATCGCTTCCGTTGAGGTAAGACATCTCCGCGATAGGCTTGCATCGTTGGGTTATTTTAAGCCATCCACCTGAAGTCAATAGTGAATTCCTGTTGACCGCCATTTTTGGTGGCGCAAGGCTCTCTATGTAACTTACCCATGGAGAGTTAAATGCCCCACGATCAAGAGGCTCATATTCAGTCTAAAAAGATAGCTGCACTGAACGATGCACTCAGGAGGCATGGAACTGGCGGTCGCATTATGTTGACTTCTGGCATTCAATCGCTGGGCCAATCTGCTATCAAAGAGATTTTATACAAGATCAGAACGTTCGATCAATTCACCGTAGACAATGACCCACACAATGAGCATGATTTTGCATCAATAACTGTTGGCCGCAATAAAGTGTTTTTCAAGATCGATTATTATGATGACAATCTTCAATATGCCTCACCTAATCCCGCTGATGCATCAAAGACATGCCGTGTTATGACAATCCTTCTTGCTGATGAGTATTAGAGTCTTGATTGAACCCTCAGAGCTCCCCTCGA
>SESG01016300.1_pt1 | contig 17403 bp, 11 predicted proteins | sample 3171421 | NCBI WGS metagenome assembly SESG01 (sample SAMN10866946, study PRJNA518727) | freshwater metagenome | biome: subpolar coniferous forest; feature: holomictic lake; material: water; isolation source: holomictic Lake 227, 6 m and 8 m depth | place: Canada: near Kenora, Ontario | collected... | reverse complement strand
CCTTTAAGTGTATCTAAAAAATTTAATTTTAAGATTTCCCGATTGATTTTTCATGTTTACACTAACACAAACTCCTGGAAGAACAGCCTTTGTAAATGAAAAAGAACTTTTGTTTTTTTCAGGGTACTCCTATTTAGGCATGAATCATGAACCTGCATTCATCGGCCTTTTACAACAAGGGATTGAAATGTATGGAGCCATATTCCCAAGTTCGCGAATTTCAAATACCGCACTTGACCTTTACGAAAAAACAGAAAGCCAATTATGCAGCATTACCCAAATAATAAATACCGTTTTATTGCCGAGTGGGTTTACGGCTGGTAAAGCTGCAATAGAAACTATTATTGAAGGATCAAAGATTTTTCATGCACCATTTTGCCATCCTGCCATCCGTATTGGAACCAATTCCAATTTGTCGTTTTCAAACTGGGCTTCCGAAACTGTTCGAACCATTAATAACAATGTATATTGTACCCCACCAGTTTTATTAAGTGATTCAGTCAATCAGCTCACAGCAGAAGTATTCGATTTTTCTTTTTTAAACGAGATTCAACAAAATATTATTTGCATTATCGACGATAGTCATGGTATTGGGTTAATAGGAAATAATGGAGCTGGTGTAAGTTCTAATTTACCTCGAAAAGAAAATATCGAATACATCATCACTTATTCGCTTTCCAAAGCATTGAATATTCAAGCGGGAGCGATCAGTTGTACCAATAAAAATACGGCTGAAAAAATTAGAAGAAGCAGTTGGTATACTGCAGTTACGCCTCCCTCTCCCAGTATGTTATTTGCATTTTGTAATGCTGCATCCATCTATCAACAACAAAGAGAAACGCTAAACAACCTAAAAAAAGAATTTCAAAAGTTAATAGTCAACAAAAAAGAGATTCGTTTTCATTCGGATCTCCCTGTTTTTATTCTGCCAGAAAATATGGATGAAGATTATTTTTCTAAAAAAGACATCATTATATCTTCCTTTTCTTATCCCAACCTAACTGGTATAAAGATAAATCGAGCCGTACTAAATGCATTGCATACTGAGGAAGATTTGGAGAAACTAACAATTGCATTATAACTAATGTTTAATACTCTTAATTTTCCCTCTGTTAAGGCAACAAATCCCAATATTCTTGTATCTAAATAGTATAACTTTAATTATTTAAAGATTCTTATTACTATCGCTATAGATGAAAATAACTTTTCTATTTTTCTTATACTTTGTTTTAATAGCTAACACAGTTTTTAGCCAGGATGGCAACAATACTGGTACATCCTCAAAAGGTTGTGGTTCTGAACGATTTACGGAGTTATTAAGGAAGGATTCCAGCTTTGCCAAATTAGAGCAAATGCAAAATTTACAACTAAGAAAAAAATCCCAAGCAAGGAATAACCTACTTATTCAAAAAAAAGTTACTTCAGTAAATGATAGCAAAATCATCCTACTCAATGCACCTCCTCCGGCGCCACTGATCGATATCACTATTCCCATCGTATTCCATATTGTAAATGATAACCCTGATGCTATTACAGATCAAATGATCTATGATGCACTTGTTCAATTAAACGATGCATATGCTCATAGAAACATATACGCTTCAGACCCATCGGGTGTTGATACGCATATACAATTTTGTATGGCAAAGAAAAATCCTACAGGCGGAAAAACAAATGGCATTGATAGAATTAAATCTTACTACCAAAATGTGGATGTTGATTTAGAAGCCGCACAATTACCCAAATTGTCTGATTGGGATCCCTCTAAATATGCAAATGTTTGGCTTGTGAATAGTATTCAAGGTGAAATTGCTCCTTCCACATTTGATTGTGGTAAATGGACGCGCACTGGATATGGTGGCTATGCATCAGCTGGATTTGGCGCTGTTGTATCCGCATTGTCTGCTCCTTTAGTTGCACACGAACTTGGCCATTATTTATCGTTACTCCACACTTTTACGGGTATGGACTGTCGGAATAACGATTGTACAATTGATGGAGATCAAGTTTGTGATACACCACCAGATGCTACAAATAAACCTGGAAGCTGTTCTCCAGCTGCCAACACTTGCAATACTGATACTATATCCGGGCCCTTCTTAAAAGATGTGCCAGACAATGTGACGAATTTTATGGATTATACTTCATGTCCGAGTATGTTTACACTTGGGCAAGCGCAACGCATGCAGGATTTTATTTCAATCTTTTCTGGTGGTAGTCTCTTAACAAGTGATGCCTGTTCTGCACCCTGCTCTGATAATATTCAAGCCAGCTTTAACTGGAATAGTAATCCTTATCCAATTATTGGTTCAACTGTAGATTTCGTCAATACATCAACTGGGTCTTCAGATTATGAATGGTACTTAAATGGAACATTACAAACTAATACAACTGATTTTCAACAATCATTTCCTAGTGCAGGTACCAATACAGTAAAATTAATTGCATACAATCCAACAAGATCTTGTTTTGCTTCTTACACGGGAAATGTAATTGTGAATTGCGGAGTAGATGCAAGGTTTTCGCCCAATAAAAGGATCGTTGCTTCTACTTCGAATATATATGAGGATACTGTAACTTTTGTGAATACTTCTTATAATGCTGATACCTATCAATGGATTATGAGTGATAAAAACGGTTTGAATTTTACACAAGTTTCAACTTCAAAAGACTATTTGAATTCTTTCGCTACTTCTGGCAATTATAAAATTTATCTGGTGGCTTCAAAAGGTGCCTGTGTAAGTAAATCAAATATATACTCACTTCAAGTAAATGATCCCAGGCAAGATGCAGGTATAACAATCTGGGCTGTGAACTGTTACAAGAATGATAGCATCAAAGTGAGTTTTACAGTTCACAATTATGGTTATGATACTATTCCAAAAGGGACTTCAGTTAGATTTCATGACCAAATACCTTACAATAAACTGATGCCTACTTTAAAAAACACTTTTTATACTACCAATGATATTTTAGGTAAATGCGATCAGGGTTATACTACTATAATTGCAACTAGCAGTCCAAAGTTAGACAGCATTTCAGCATTTGTGAATGAAGATAATCCTAGTGTTGAAATAAGTAATTTCAATAATGAATCTGATTATAAGAACTTTCGACTAAAATATAAAGTATCTCCTTCCAACGATACCACCGTATTTATAAACGATTTGATCAACTTAAAAATAACAGCTAAAGGAGAACCCATTAACAGCATTCAATGGGTTACAAATGGAGCCTTAAGTTGTTCAAACTGCCTGAACCCTACTTTAACCATTACAGATACCACAACAATAAAAAGTTTTGCAAAAACAAATTTTGATTGTTTTGATTCTACGTTTACACGCATCAATATTTTTCCAATTGATATTAGTATTGTAAACAATAGAATCGACTGTTACCAAAATGATAGCGTTCTTATCACTTCTACTGTTTGCTTAGGCAACCATTATACTGCATTTAAAAAACCCACAGAGATTAAATACTATGATGAAGTAGATTCACTTGGAAATGGCACTCACTTAATAGATACCCATATATTACCAACCTCTACCACATTTACAAATTCTTGTTCTACTATTGAACAAGTTATAAAGAAGCCTTCAACTTCTTTAGTTAGTTATAATATCAATAAAAATCAATCCCAATTTGAGAAAGTATTAACCAATAATCAAGCAAGTGCTAGCTATACCGCATTTAGGATCAGCTCTTCCATTCATAGTATTGACCTTTACAGAAGGGAAGAAAAAGCGATACAGGTAGATCATGAAGGAGATTCAATAACTTATTTAAAATGGACTCCAAGTATTGGATTGAGTTGTGATACCTGTTTGAATACTTTATTAAATATCAATTCAAGTACCTCCTACAAATTAAATGCTTCTACCAAATATGATTGTACTGATTCTGTGGGAATTAATGTAAATGTATATTTTCAAAACACCCTTGCATTACCCAATGTATTTACCCCCAATGCTGATGGATTAAATGATCGTTTTTATGTTATTGCTGGTAAAGATGTAGATAAAGTAAAATCATTTTTAATTTATAATAGGTGGGGCAAAAAAGTTTTTGAAAAAAATAATATATTACCGAATGATGCATATAGTGGATGGGACGGCACTACAAATGGAAAAAATACAGAAATGGGCACTTATGTATATACTATCATATTAGAGTTCAGAGATGGGTCTAGTAAAACCTATAGTGGAACCATTTCATTAATACGATAAGAATGGGCAAGCACTATTTTATTCTATTATTCTCATTTTTTATTTTCAGACTTTGCTGTGCACAAGACCCGCATTATTCACAATTTTTTGCATCACCTTTAACGCTTAACCCTGCAAACACTGGCAATTTCGATGGCGACTTCAGAGCCAACTCAAATTATAGAAACCAATGGCCATCTATAAATAATGCCTTTAAAACTTATACCGTTTCTATTGATGCTCCGATTTTTGAAAAAAAAATTCCTACTTACGATCGCATGGGTATTGGAATTGTAGCTATGAGTGATCGATCTGGTAATGGATTATTAAGCGAAAATGATGTTGCTATTTCAGTGGCCTACAAAAAGAGTCTGGACGAACAAGGGTTTAGTTCATTAAGCGTAGGGTTACAGGCGAGTTATGTAAATTATCGCTTTAATCCTAGTGTTGCTTATTTTGAAGATCAATTAACCGCTGATGGTTTTACAATGCCTTCTACTGAACTTTTATTAGGAAGAAATTTGTCGAAATCATTTGTAGATTTTCATGCTGGATTAATTTATACATTATCTACAACTGAATATAATTTGTTTTATATAGGTAGTTCATACTTTCATACTTTTTCACCCGACATGCATTTTAATGATCAACAAAATAATTTAAGTCCCAGATTTAATATTCATGGCGGTGGCTATTTGCCAATCAGCTATAATTCAACTATACATGCAAGTTTTCAATACCAGCAACAACAAATTCAAAATGAGATTTTAATTGGTGCTGTGTATAGTTATTATTTACAACCCAACCCAACACAATATGTAGAATTGTATATGGGTTCTTGGATTCGATTGGGTGATGCTATTATTCCTTATATAGGTATAGATTATAATCGCATTATGATAGGTGTATCTTATGATATAAACATGACCAAGAAAACAGAGGCGCAATATTTTAGAAGTGGTGAAATTTCATTGACTTATAAATTTAAAAAATATGCAAACGGCAGAGCCCTTAAATGCCCCATCTATTAATTATTTTCTAATTTACTTTTACCATAGTGTGTACTTGCTGTACAGTTAAGTTTTGAAACCGAGCATAATAAACACCAGCTACCAAGTTTGCTGTTTCAAAAGGCACGCGATAATTTCCAGCTGCGGGATAATCAATATCAACTAATACTTTGATCACCCTTCCCAATACATCCATTATTTGTACCAGCGTATGTCCCCCAGCAGTTGTAAATTGAACTGTGGTACTGTTTGTAAATGGATTGGGATAATTAGAGATTAGTAAACTACCACTTTGATTTGGATTAACAACTTTACAGGTGGCCGAATTTACGATAGGTAAAAGTTGAAAATTTTTCAAAAGTACCTGTTGCAAATCAGCCTCTTTTACACAAAGCCAATGCGTGAGTATGGAAGCATAAACACTTCTAAAATCATACTGAAAAGGCACATTATCATTGTCAGTTACTTTTGCTGGGATATTGGGAGTATCACCCAAAACACCGGGCAAAATATTTTTTCCAAACACAAACATTGGAGCAGCAGCTCCATGATCAGTACCGCCACTTGCATTGCTTTTTACACGTCTTCCAAATTCTGAAAACGTCATTCCTATTACCCGATCTTCAATACTTAAAAATTTAAGATCATCCTGAAAAGCTTTGATGGCTTCACTTACATTTTTCAACAAATTTGCATGATTTCCTATACTCGTATCAGTTGTATCAGCCTGATTAAAATGTGTATCAAACCCTCCATAAGAAACCATATATATCCGCGTCTTCAATCCTCCTTTAATTAATCTTGCCACAATTTTCAACTGATCCGCTAAATTATTTTTTGCTGGATAAGGCGCCTGTTGAGTTACATTAGCTGCAGCAGCTTTAACAACAGTTGCATATTGCTGCGTTTGTTGCGACATGCTTCTTAGAAATGTTAATTCCTTTCCAGCATAGGTATTGGGCGCGGGATCCTGTAATCCATTTATTAAATTATAGAAACTATTCGGATTGGTAATACTCATCCCCATACTAACTGCCGGACCTTGCAAGGCGAGTGAAGTAACGGAACCAATTTGAATACTCAACGGATCCGTCATGGTACTATTGGGATAACCATTTGGAAAATTAGGATACTCATAATTCAAATATCTTCCTGTCCATCCACTATCCAATTGCTGATTACTATCTGCTGCCGTCATCCAAATATCTGTTGCCCGAAAATGCGAAAAGCTCGGCTGCGGATAACCCACACTATTAATTAATTTAAGTTTCCCTTCATTGTACATCGTTTGCATTCCAGTCATGGAAGGATGAAGCCCCACTTTCTGAGTGCCAGTTAGAGTTAAAACTTTTGATTCTTCAATAGCAATATTGGTTCGCGCATTCACATAATTACTATAAAACTCCAGCGGAATTACGGTATTCACACCGTCATTACCTCCAGTTAATTGTACAAGAACCAACACATGATCTGTTTCTGTTGTTGGCATTAATAAAGAAGCCAATAAAGGTGAAGTAGAGCCAAATGCTTTGATCGACATTCCATTCACAATGGATGGCAACATAATACCAACGGGTAATGTATTTTTTAAAAAGTCTCTTCTTTTCATGAAATCGTTTTCGTTGTACTTGTAATTAGATTAATTGAAATTCAGATAAGTCCATACAATATTTCAGCAGATCTCTTAATCTGTTTCTAACTAAAGTTGTATTTGCTGTATTGGTTGGTTGACTCACATATAAATTCCAGATGTCGGTCCAATAACCATCGGTTGACTGACCTGCTAATAAAATATCTTTCTTTATCTGTGCCTTTGATGAAGCTGACAAATCAATTCGATATAAATATTTCAAAACATCATTCAATAATACATTGGGATCTCCGGGATTACTAAGGGTTTCTGCAAATGCAATGCCATCAACTAATATTTTTTTTCCATTAAAAGTATATCCGTTTACACACAAGTAATCGGTAAACTGAACTCTTTTAGGATAGGTATCACTATTGATCCATATTTCATAAAATTGAGGAGATTGATAATACGATTTCCATCCGCTCACGTCTGGAGGATCCCCAATATTCTGTTGCATATTTGATACCGTATTTACTAAAAAATTCCATAATCCATAATTGCTTACATAATCTGAATCAGGCTGAAATTGAACATTTAATTCCCTGCACATCCCAACTACTAAATCAACTGGACTCTTAATTTGTGCACCCATTATTGCAGGATCAAAAAAGTGTTCGCTATTCAACAAAGCTGATAAAACAGGTTTTAATTCATAATTATTTGTTCTGAAAATATTTGCTAATGGCGTTATAATATTTGCCTCGATAGAGGCATCAATTTCATAATATACAAACCAACGATAGATTCTTCTACAAACATATTTTGCCACTTCATTGGTTGCAAAAATCATATCCATCAAATCATTGATCTCCAAATCTCCCGCAGTAGCACCTGTTCTACCTACGATAGTTTTATTCTGATAAAAAGCTGAAAATTGTTTGGTTGTTGTATCGTGCCGAGAAGCAGTAAAATAGGAACTTAATTTAGCACTATCATTTCTCCATCCAGTTAATACTTTCGCTGCCATTTTTACATCGCTCTCTGTATATTGGGAATCAGTGCCTTTACCACAACAGAAAAGTTCTTGTAACTCTCTTCCATAATTTTCGTCAGGAGCAGTTGCTGTATTTACCTGTCCATTTAAATACACCAACATTCCTGGATCCAGGGTAATGTTCTTAGTTAATGTTTTAAAATTTCCAAGCGCACTTGATCTTAATAATGCGTGATGATTGTAAACATAATTTGCATTGTCTACAGTATTGCTTTCAGTTGAAAAATGATTGTGTAAAAAAAGGGTCATTTTCTCCCTAACACTTCTATCCTGATTCACCATTAACCCCATCCACCATTTTTTAAACGCCACCCTTCTATAATAATTCACAGTGCCATCCGAATTAACATCATTTACCCAGGTATCTCCAATGGCAATTGTTGAATCTGGTTTTTGAACTGTTGCATCCAAAGTATAATCTTTTACAGGGGGTGCTGGCAGGGCTGCAACTGGATTTAATAACTCATTAATAGTATCGGAGAGTGTCATTGTTTTAAAATGATCTACATCCTGCTTTTTTGCACCAAACATCGTACGCTTCAGCAAATGAATAATCTCATTTTCTGTCCACTGACCTGTATAGGTATTTAACCCACTAAAACCCCTTGATGACTTTTCGGTTCCTGTTGTTGCCATAGATTGTTTTTAAAGTACAATTCCCTGTATAAAATACAGAGACAAAAAACCAACGATTTGTTATCGATTTTTAAAAATAAATTGGATAAACTTAAGAAAAGCTACTGCGACGGCAGTTTTAGAAGAATGGGGATAACAATCAATAAGACTTGAAAATAAAAAAAGTCCGCCAATAAAAGATGGCGGACCTAAAGAATTCAAAATTATTTAACTAAAAGCTATTATTCCCAAATTTCCTCTTTTCCTTGTAACCAGAGTTTTACAGCTTCAGTTGTTACAGATTTAGGACGCTCTAATGGCTGACCTAAAGCCCTATCCCAACAAAGACTGGCAAGAACACCCAAAGCACGACTTACTCCAAACAGAACGGTATAGAATTCATATTCTATTAGACCATAGTGCACTAATAATGCCCCACTATGTGCGTCTACGTTTGGCCAAGGGTTTTTTATTTTACCTAAAGACTGAAGAATTGGTGGTACTGTATCATAAATATTCCAGACAGTATTTACTAATGGATCATCAGGCATGTGTTTTTTTCCAAATTCCATTTGTGCAGTAAAGCGAGGATCTGTTTTGCGTAAAACTGCGTGCCCATAACCTGGAACAACTTTACCGGCAGTTAATGTTTGTTGAACATAATCAGCAATTTGTTCTTTAGAGGGTTCTTTTGTTTGCAGAGTTTCCTGCATTTCATAAATCCACTTAATCACTTCCTGATTTGCCAATCCGTGTAAAGGACCCGCCAAACCATTCATGCCCGCTGCATAACTCAAGTAAGGGTCGCTCAATGCAGAGCCCACTAAATGCGTTGTATGTGCTGAAACGTTGCCACCTTCATGGTCGGCGTGAATGGTCATATATAAACGCATTAATTCCTTAAAGCTTTCATCATCAAATCCCATCATATGCGCCAGATTTCCAGACCAATCCAATAAACCATTGGGTTGAATATGTTCGTTATTCTTATATTTTCTGCGATAGATATAAGCAGCAATCCTTGGCAAACGAGCAATTAAATCCATTGCATCATCATAAACAAAGCTCCAATAATCTTTCTTATTAAGCCCTTTTGCATATTCCTTTGCAAAATTGCTTTCAGTTTGTAATGCCATCACACCAATCACAAACATGGTCATCGGATGTGTACTTAAAGGCAATGCGTCAATAGTATCAAACACGTAATTAGGAACATGGCTTCTTCTTTGCCATAAACTTGTAATGTTCTCAGTATCTTCTTGATTTGGTAATTCGCCCACCAACATCAGATAAAAAAGACCTTCTGGCAAAGGCTCATCTCCCTTTGGGGCTTTTGGAAGCTTTTGTTGTAACTCAGGAATGGTATATCCTCTAAATCGAATTCCTTCTTCAGAGTCTAATAAACTAGTTTCAGTAACCAAACCTGTAATTCCACGCATACCTTGATAGGCTTGTGAAAGCGTTACTTCCCCAATCTTGCGATTTCCGTTCTCTTTCAACAACACCTTAAGTTCAGCACTTGCAATTTCTGCTTTTAGCCTGAACCGCTCTTTGATGAATTCCATGTAGACTATCGTTTTTTAGACAAACAAATTGCTTGCTCTTTCGTTCAAAATATGCCAGATTATCGGCCTTTAAAGGTAATACAAGTTGCAGTCTGCAACAAAAGATTTAAACAGATAACAACTCTATTTTAGCAATTATTTGGGAGCTTTCTTGTACAAGACAACCATTACTACCAGAAATATCATATTCGGTATCCAAGCGGCAATCATTGGGTGCAAATTACCCTTGGTGGAAAATATAGTAGAAAATTGATTAATAACTATAAAAAATGCAGCGATCACAAAACCAACTGCCAAATGAACTCCGCTGCCTCCTCTCACTTTTTTACCCGCAACAATTGCCCCAATCAATGTGAGCAATAAAACAGTAATGCAAGTTGCATCCCGCCGATATCTCTCGATCTTTAAATCATTAATACCTTCAGAACCTCGTAATTCTTCCAACTTAATAAAGCGATCTAATTCGGGAGAAGTTAATTTGTCTTTGGTGTATTTATCACGACTTAAATCCTTTGGTAAAAAATTAAAGTTTCGATGTTGATTTGTGTCTCTCAATTCTACTTCTTTTATTCCCTCAAATTTTCTGCTGATCACTTCTAATAGCTTCCAGCTTTTTGTAGTATCCCAATAAATTTCATCCGCACGTAAATTCTCTACAATTAAGTTCCCTTTTACTTTATAAAGAAAAAAAGGTCCTCCTCTTTTCGTTAATGTATCGTATCCGTATATCCCACAATAAGTAAAACTGTCTATTCTTCGATAGATATTGTTACTCCTTAAAAGAAGAGCATCGTAAGAAGAATTTCCGTCGATATATTTTGCTTCAAAATTGCCTCTAATTTGATTGGCTTTAGGAACAATGTACTGATTAGAAACCCAAAGAAAAGAAGCCAATAAAACTCCCCCAATCCAGTACGGCCTTAACCACCTACTGTAACTTGTGCCACTTGCAAGAATGGCGATGATCTCACTTTTTCCTGCCATCTTGCTGGTAAAAAATATGACTGCAATAAATACAAAGAGAGGAAATAAAAGTGCTACGATATGTGGAATAAAGCCATAATAATATTGCGTGATAATCCTGGTGAATCCCAGCTGGGATTTCACAAAATCATCCGTTTTTTCACTCACATCCACTACCACTGCAATTACAGTAAATAGGAATATGGCAAAAAAGAAAGTGGTCAGAAATTTTTTAAGTATGTACCAATCAATCTTCTTCATACGCTTCTAACAAAGATAAAGGCTCGGAAGCATGTGTAAGCAAAAAGGATGTTAATTGCCTTAAAACAAAATAACATCCATAGAAATGGATGCTATTTTTAAGGACTTCATAGATAACGGATTAGTAAGCCGCTGTAATTTATAAATTATGCAACTTAAAAACCGCAACTATAGTATATCGTGCATAAATAGAATTGCCGATGAGATTTATCCACATCGGTAAAAATCCTATTCTGAATTTTGAATGATTATAAACGTTGCTTTAAAATTGGCAACATCTGCTGTTTCCAAGAAACGAAATTATTAGATATAATATTGCTTCTCGCTTCTCCCATCAACCATAAATAGAATGATAAATTATGAATGCTCGCCAATTGCAATCCCAATATTTCTTGAGACACAAACAAATGACGCAGATAGGCTTTGGAATAATATTGACTCATCTCTGAAGGTAAGCCCGGGTCGATTGACGAGAAGTCAGTTGCCCATTTTTTATTACGAATATTTATGACCCCCTGAGTAGTAAAGAGCATACCATTTCTTCCATTGCGTGTTGGCATTACACAATCAAACATATCAATTCCAAGATCAATACATTCTAACAAATTCCAAGGCGTTCCAACACCCATTAAATATCTGGGTTTTTCTGCAGGTAAAATATTGCAACATAAATCTGTGAACTCATACATCATTTCTTCTGGTTCACCCACACTCAATCCGCCAATGGCATTTCCAGTTGCATTTTTTGATGCCACAAATTCACAGGATGCTTTACGCAAATCCGCATAGGTACTGCCTTGTACAATTGGAAAAAGATTTTGAGTATACCCGTATTTATCCGGTGTTTCGTCTAATCTATTAAAACATCTGGTAAGCCAACGATGTGTAAGATCCATACTTTTCCTGGCATAGGGATAGTCGCTTGGATATGGAGGACATTCGTCAAAAGCCATCACGATATCTGCCCCAATATTACGTTGAATGTCCATCACCGATTCCGGAGAAAACAAATGTCTGCTTCCATCAATATGCGATTGAAAAACGACACCCTCTTCTTTGATCTTACGATTAGCTGCCAGAGAAAATACCTGATACCCACCGCTATCAGTTAATATGGGTAAATCCCAACCCATGAATTTGTGTAAACCACCCGCAGCTTCCAGCACATCGGTTCCGGGACGGAGATATAAATGATAGGTATTTCCTAAAATGATCTTTGCTTTGATGTCGTTTTTTAACTGTTGCTGATTTACAGCTTTTACAGATCCCACAGTACCAACAGGCATAAAAATGGGAGTCTGAATAGTTCCATGATCTGTTTGAATAGTACCTGCTCTGGCTTTTCCTTGTGTAGCCTCGAGGGTAAATGATAATGCAGCCATTTGGCAAATGTCATCTTTTTTCCACATAACCACAAGCCAGACGCTCGAAGGGCTCATAACTATTACTTTTGCAGGATGATGATACCGCCCATAATATGGACTATTGTGTTTTATTGCTTTTGTGCTGTGATCGCTATCCAGATTCTATATTATCTTTTCTTTTTCAGAAGACTAGCATTTTATAATCCTAAGAATGATGGAGATAATATTGAACACCCTGTATCTGTAATCATCTGCGCAAGAGATGAAGCAGATAATCTGATGCGCAATTTACCCGGAACATTAGTTCAGCACTTTAAGACCTCTCACGAATTGGTATTAGTAAATGATAATTCAACAGATGAAAGTCGCTACTTAATCGATGAATTTAAAAAGACCTTCAAGAATATTAATCATGTTGAACTCACCCAGGAAGCTAAAATGATTAGTGGAAAAAAGTTTCCACTTTCAATGGGTATTCGGAGTGCTAAATATGAGATCGTTTTATTAACCGACGCAGACTGTGTTCCTGCTTCTGAATTTTGGATCCAGAAAATGCAGGATGCATATGCTGATGAAACTGAAATCGTTTTGGGTTATGGAGCCTACCATAAAAAACCGGGTATTCTTAATAAAATAATTCGCTTTGAAACATTTCATACTGCGTTGCAATATCTTTCTTATGCTCTTGCAGGTATTCCTTACATGGGAGTAGGTAGAAATTTAAGTTATAAAAAAGAAGTGTTTCTTCGTAATAAGGGATTCTCTTCGATCAATCAAATTCCTAGTGGTGATGATGATTTGTTTATCAATCAAGTAGCTAATCGAAAAAATACAAGAATAGTTATCGACCCAGAAGCGCATACACTTAGCACTCCAAAACATAGCTGGAAGGCTTGGATGAGACAAAAATACCGCCACTATACCACTGCAAAATATTATAAGGCAGGCCATAAATTTTTACTGGGATTATATTCTTTCAGTTTGTTTTGGCTATATCCCCTGCTAGCACTTTCAATCATATTTTTTAACTGGTGGATGGCCTTAGCAGTATTTGGTTTTCGATTTTTGATTCAGGCAATTGTACTGTATAAATCCATGAAGAAATTGAATGAAAAGGACCTCTGGCCCTGGTTTTTATTTTTTGATATTTGGATGTTCTTTTTTTACATTTTTACGATACCTGCCATATGGAAAGCACCCCGCAAAAACTGGGATTAGTTCTGAAATATTTTTCAGATTTTACACCTGCACAAATTAATCAGTTTGCTGCCCTGGAAGAGCTGTATAAAGAATGGAATACCAAAATCAATGTTATCTCCAGAAAAGATATTGAGAGTATTTATTTACATCATGTACTTCATTCACTGAGTATTGCTGCCATTGTTAATTTTAAACCAGGTACACAAATCATTGATATCGGCTGTGGTGGCGGATTTCCGGGAGTTCCACTTGCTATATTTTTTCCAGATACGCAGTTTCATTTGGTAGATAGTATCGCCAAAAAATTAAAAGTGGTGGAGGCTGTTTGCGAAGGTGCAGGAATTAAGAATATTACTACGCAACATACCAGAGCAGAAGAAATTAAAAATAGAAAGTTCGACTTCGCAGTATCTCGTGCTGTTGCACCTTTGAAAGATTTGTGGACATGGGCTGGCCCTTTAATTAAAAAAGGAAATCATGAAGAAGTACCCAATGGTTTAATTTGTTTAAAAGGTGGAGACCTTCATCAGGAAATTTCCGAAAGCGGATTGCGCCCAAAAATGATCCCCATTTATAAATTCTTTGAAGAAGAATATTTCAAAGAAAAGTTCATCATACACGCGGAAAAAAAATAAAAATATAAGAGTACTTATGTTAACCCCGCCCTTCAGGGTGGGGGTTCAAATCAGGTTGAATTCAGGGCTTTAGCCCTTAAGGTGGGCGAATACAATTAAAAAAAAGATCTATTTAGATGAGTCATAGCATATGGGCTAAAGCCCAATTTATGTTTTATACTAATTCCCTAGGCTGAAGCCTAGGGTTAACATATCTTTTTCTTAATCAGGAATCACCAATTTATTATTCGACTTATTTACATCCGCCATTCTTTGTGATGGATCGATCTCTATAGATTTTAAATCTTTTATTGCTCTTGAAGTAGACAAACTATATTCAGGACTAACCCATTGCCATTCTGCATGATCAATCCTTGGGAAATCTTTATTTTCAACAGGCTTAACACCAAACATTAAATCCAATGGGATATAATGCAATTCTTTACTACCGTCTTTAAAAGTTAATAATACTTCTACTGGCATCGGCATTTTACCTACACGCTTGATAGTGATAAAAGTTTTGTCGTCTTTAGCACTAATATCTCCCACAGCATAATCAATTGTCTTGGTGCTATTCACCCAATATTCTTTATACCATTGCAATGCAAGTCCACTTGTTTTTTCCGCAACTCGAATAAAGTCATTGGCATTAGGATGTTTAAAATGCCATTGATCATAATAGTTCAATAATACTTTATCTCTTACGCTATCACTAATAATATAACCAAGCTGACCCATAAAAGTTGCTCCTTTACTGTAAGATGCTGAACCGTAAGCCAGGTTAGTGTTATAATGGTCAGAATGTGTGCTCATGGGTTCTTCTAACCCTGAACGCACTAAACCAAAGTAACTTTCATAACTACCATTTTGATGTAATGGCAATTTAGTTTTATTCGCTTCATTCATTCTTACAATTGACGCTTTAGTTGCTTCACTTGAAAAGGGTGATTTAGATGCCCAGTTTGTAAAATAATAATCCGATACTTCACCAGTTGCATAATCTGTAAATCCTTCATCCATCCAAGGAAACAAACTCTCATTGGTACCCAAAATATGTTGATACCAACTATGCATCCATTCGTGAAACACGGTGCCTAATCCAGAGCTTTTTAATAATGTAGCCATGGCATATTCCATTCCACCATCTCCTCCCTGTATGAAAGAATATTGCGGATACGGATATTTACCGAACTTCTTTTCCATAAATGGCAACACTTTTTCTGCTGCCCATAAAACATTATACCAAGTACTATCCGCTTTTGGATTTACAGGTTTAAAAAACACATTCAACACAACGCCACTTTCTGTTTTCTTTGATAAATGTTTATAAGTAGGATCTGCAGCCCAAACAAAATCATGAATATTTGAACCTGTAAAATTCCAGGTAAGCGTATTACCAGTTGGAGCAGGTACTTTAACATCTGAGGCTTCAAAACCAAATCCAATCTGATTGGCATTTTGCAGTACACCAGTTGCAGCAATTAAATACGATTTATCAATGGTGATCTTTACATCATAATCACCCCAGACACCGTAGAATTCTCTTGCAATATATGGATTCGCATTCCAGCCCTGGTAATCGTACTCAACCATTTTAGGATACCACTGACTCATACTATATCGAATACCTTCTGCATTGTCTCTTCCACTTCTGCGCACCTGTAAAGGAACTTGCGCTTCAAAATTGACATCTAAAAATGTTTTTGATTTAGGTAGTAATGCTTTATCCAGTCGCACTTCCAAAATAGTCTCGTGCTCAATTAGTTGTTGATCCTTACCATTGATCTTAATACTCTTTACTCGTTGGTATCCGATTTCTTTATCAGTTAATTTACTGATTCGATCTTGTACCCTTGGATCCCAATCTGGCACTTGATCTCCTCTTCTGTTCGTTAATATTGTTTTCCCAAGTTCTCTACTTCTAATATCCATACTACTATTGGGCTGAAATGCATTCCAATACAGATGTATAAAAACTTTCTGTAAAGTATCGGGAGAATTATTGATATACTCTATTTTCTCAGTCCCTATAAATTGATTGGTCACCACATTCATGTTAACATTAATCTGGTACTTGATATGTTGTTGCCAACGTTCGGGCTGTGCTTGTATTTTACTGAAAGAAAAAATTCCAAAAATACTGATCGATAAAAAAGCCAGTTTACGCATAAAACTATTTTAAGAAAAATGATACACTTTATTTTACATTATTACTCCAATTATAAAAAGCATCTACATCTTTTTTAAACTGAGCCAATGAAGGTTTGTTGATATAATACATGTGACCTGCTTCATAAGTATGCACTTGTACATTCTTACGTTGCTCTGGTCTTAAAAACATATGTTCGATATCATATTGTGCCGTAAAATAAGGAGTAGCAAAATCGTAAAATCCACAACCCACATATACTTTCAAGGCAGGATTTTTCGACATGGCATCCCTCAAACTTTCTGCCACATTTAAATATTGATTCTGCACATTATTATAATTCCAAGGATATACATCTCCAAAAATGTTGTAGCCTTTTTCTTCTTTAAAATTCAGTTCTTTTTGAAAATAGTCATTAATAGCAGCTGTAAAAGAGCCATCAATATTTGCGAAAGAAGGATCAAAGCTAACTGTCTCACCAGCGTCATCTAAATCACGTCCGGTAAACCTTGCATCTAAACGACCAATCGTTAAGCCTTCCGATCTGCGCAATTCTTTCCAGAATCGGCCTTCGCCAACCCTTAAATTACTTTGCAAGATCAGTTCTTTACTAAGACCTGTATAATAGCTCATTTTTGTAGCGATCGCATCTTTCTCAGCATCTGTTAACCATCCACCTTTTAATAATGCTGTTGCATATTCTCCAATAGCAAATTGCTCAGATTCTTTCAAAGTTTTTTGAAGGTCTTGCTGTAAAGCTGGCGCTAATTTTTTATGATACCATGCAGCAGCTGTATAAGACGGAATATATAAAGCACGTGGCAAAT
>SESG01032243.1_pt1 | contig 17414 bp, 14 predicted proteins | sample 3171421 | NCBI WGS metagenome assembly SESG01 (sample SAMN10866946, study PRJNA518727) | freshwater metagenome | biome: subpolar coniferous forest; feature: holomictic lake; material: water; isolation source: holomictic Lake 227, 6 m and 8 m depth | place: Canada: near Kenora, Ontario | collected... | reverse complement strand
AAATTGCAGCAAATGCTCGGCCGAACAATCGACATTGGCACCCATGTCCAGCACGGTGGTGGCTTGGCCTTTGGCATTGGGGATTTGCCCGGCAATGGCGGGACGGTCAATGCCATCCAGGGTTTTGAGCAAATAGCGTGAAATCGCCATCAAGGCGGCTGTATTCCCCGCTGAAACGGCCGCTTGGGCAGCGCCATTCTTGACCTGCTGAATGGCCACGCGCATGGAAGAGTCTTTTTTACGCCGAAGCGCCATTTCCAGCGGATCGTCCATGCCGACGACTTCACTTGCGGCAATGAATTTGGCCCGTGCGTGCGAGAAAGCACCCAGGCTTTCAGGCAAACCAACCAAGAGCAACTGTGCATCGGGGTGGCGATCGAGAAAACGTTTGCAAGCAGGCAGCGTGACGATCGGACCATGATCGCCCCCCATACAGTCGACAGAGATAGTGATCATGGGAAACTAGTGCACCAAAACAATTGGCATCCAGACGAGGGACGCATAAATGCAAAAGCCCGAGGCCACTAAATTAGCAGCCTCGGGCTTTGACTTGATAAGAACTATCAGGCTTCTGACTTGTTCTTGAGCACTTGGCGACCACGGTAAAAGCCATTAGGGCTGATGTGGTGGCGCAGGTGGGTTTCACCTGTGGTGGTTTCGACTGCAATACCTGGCACGACCAAGGCATTGTGTGAACGGTGCATACCGCGCTTTGAAGGTGACTTCTTGTTCTGTTGGACAGCCATGATCTGATCCTTGACGTGTATGTTGCGACAATCGCAACATCTGGGTTAGTGAAACACGTGTTTGATTAATTCACGCGAAGCCTCAAATTATAGCGCACCACCAAACATCAAGCTGACTCATCGCCCTGCAACTTGGCCAGAACGGCAAATGGATTGCGTTTCTCAGCCGATGCCGTTGCAAAACCCGGGTCTTCCACCGTCAGTTTGAGCTCAATCGGGCACACCTCGTGGCGCGGCACGACCGGCAGTGCCATCAATATTTCGTCTTCAATCAAATCTGCCAGATTGAAGTCCTTGCTCAGGACCAACACATCTTCCTCAGATTCTTCGTCCTGCTCTTCGGCGGCCTCTTCACTGCCCACAAACCGGAATGACTGCTTGACGGCCACGGGAATAGTCGCTGGCCCGAGACAGCGCTGGCACGTCATGGGCAAACTGACCTCCGACGTCAAGTGAAGCCAGACCTGATCGACCCCTGCCTCATCGGCAAGCAACTCTCCACGTGCTGACCAGTTAAGGGTTAAATCGGCGCCAAGGCCTTGAGTCTCAAGCATGAGGCGCTCGTATTTAGATAGCAAATCATGGCCTGCGATGTCGCTCGCAGCGTGCGCAAACGCCTTGACGTCCAGATGGGTGGGGGGTGACTCTTGTTTCATGCACGCAGTGTAAGAGAATCACGCCATGTCAGAATTTAACCAACGCAAACTCATCCTGGGCTCCACCTCGCCCTACCGCCGTGAATTACTGGAACGCCTTCGCCTCCCGTTTGAGGTGGCCGCACCCGACGTGGATGAAACGCCCCAAGCCTCGGAAACCCCCAAACAACTGGCCTGCCGCTTGGCCATGGCCAAGGCCCGCGTGGTGGGAGCGCAATTTCCGGACTGCGTCGTGATCGGCTCCGACCAGGTGGCGGACCTTGACGGTCAGGCACTTGGCAAGCCCGGCAACCACGCGCGTGCCGTCGCACAATTACAGCAAATGCGTGGCAAAACCGTTATTTTTCAAACTGCGGTCGCGGTGGTTTGTCAGGACGCAAAGTTCGCCCAAATGGACTTGGCGCAGGTCAAAGTCAAGTTCAGAGACCTCACTGACGCCGAAATCGAAGCCTACTTGCTGGCCGAAACGCCTTACGACTGCGCTGGCAGCGCCAAAAGCGAAGGCTTGGGCATCGCCTTGCTGGAATCGATTGACAACGACGACCCGACCGCCTTGGTCGGCCTGCCCCTGATACGAACCTGCCGCATGATTCAAGCGGCGGGCATCAAACTGATATGACCATGACCCACACAACCCCAAGCAAGGGCAAGCTCTTTCTGGTACCCGCGCCGCTCGATTTTGGCTGCGACAGCGAATCGAACCTGCAAAACTCCATGCCGATGGGTACCCTCACCGTCGCGGCCAAACTGCAATATTGGGTTTGTGAAAACGCCAAATCAGCCCGCGCTTACCTGAAACGGGTGCATGAAATTACGCCTTTGAGCGCGCCCATTCAAGCACTGCACATTCAGGAATTGCCCCGCGAGGTACATAAAAAAGGCGATCACACGGGCAATTTTGATGCGCGTCACTTACTGGCCCCAGCGCTGGAAGGTCACGACGTCGGATTGGTCAGCGAAGCCGGGATGCCGGCCGTGGCCGACCCAGGCTCCTCGGTGGTGCGCGCCGCGCACGATCTGTGCATTGAAGTGATCCCGCTGACCGGACCGGTGTCAATTTTGCTGGCCTTGGCCGCGAGCGGGCTTAATGGCCAGAATTTTGCGTTTGTCGGCTACCTGCCGCAAGATGCCTCAGAGCGCACCCATCGGCTTAAGGAACTGGAGTCACTGGCACTGAAAACCGGGCAAACCCAGTTATTTATTGAGACGCCCTACCGAAATGCCGCCATGCTGCAGGCGTTGTTGCAGACCTTGCAGCACAACACCCGACTGGCCACCAGCAGTGGATTGACCCTCAGCACGGGCACCTGCGTGAGCGACACCGTGAAAAACTGGCGGCAAAAGAAATCACCGCTGAACAATTCAACACCCGTGGTATTTGCCTTGGGTCGGTGAGTTAAATCAGCGTACCGTTGGCAGCGATTTGAGGGTGCGCACTGAGCCTTCGCCGATGGAGGCGCCAAAACGTTTGACCAGACGCTCGGCCACATTTTCGCGGCGCGTGTAATCAATGATTTCTTCTGCCTTGACGATTTCACGCGCCACGAAGTCGAGGCTCCCCAACTGATCGGCCAGACCGAGTTCAATTGCCTGCTGACCACTCCAGAACAAGCCACTGAAGGTCTCAGGGGTCTCTTTCAGACGCGCACCGCGACCCGACTTGACCACGTCGATGAACTGTTTGTGAATCTGGTCCAGCATGGTTTGGGCGAAAGCACGCTGCTTTTCAGTTTGAGGGCTGAACGGATCAAGAAAACCTTTGTTCTCACCGGCGGTCATGAGGCGACGCTCCACACCCAGTTTGTCCATCAGGCCCGTGAAACCAAACCCATCCATCAGCACGCCGATGCTGCCCACAATACTGGCCTTGTCGACAAAAATCTTGTCGGCGGCCACCGCAATGTAATAAGCCGCGGAAGCGCAGGATTCTTCCACCACGGCGTACACCGGCTTCTTGTGCTTGGCTTTGAGGCGCTTGATCTCATCGTTGATGATGCCGGCCTGCACCGGGCTACCGCCGGGTGAGTTGATGAGCAGCACCACCGCTTGCGCGCCCTCGTCTTCAAAAGCACCGCGCAAGGCGGAGACGATCAACTCGGCACTGGCGTCAGCGCCAGAGGCAATTTCACCCTTGATCTCGACCACGGCCGTGTGCGGCGTCGAAGCATCCTTGGACGGACCATTCTGGCTGATGACGACCCAGGCCAAAATAACGAAAAACGCCAGCCAAGCCAGGCGCACAAAATTGCGCCAGCGGCGTGACAGGCGCTGCTCGGTCAGGGAGGCAAAAACCAGTTTCTCAAGCGTGGCGCGCTCCCAGCCCGGCGCATCGGCCAAGCCCTCTTTTGCTCCTTTTTTAGAAGCACCTTGCGCAGGATCGACGGGAGCTGCAGCCTGATTTGATGTAAATCCTGGCTCAGCGGCTGGTTTGTCTTGTTCGGGGATAAGGGGGTCGGTCATTTAAAACTCTAGGGGTTTCAGGTTGTGGGCAGTATGCCAGTGCACGACGCCGTCAGACTCAGACGCGTCAATCTTGATGAGGCCACCACGACACGGTCCGCCGCGGCAAGCACCGGTCTGGGGTTGGTACATGGCGCCGTGCGTGGCACACATCAACCAATGACCGGTACTGTCAAAAAAACGGTTGGGCTGGTAATCCATCTCCATCGGCACATGGGCGCAACGGTTCAAATAGGCATGTACCAGGCCCTGGTAGCGAATGGCAAACGCCGTGCAAGTTTGCGAGCCATACACCACATCAAAGGGGACCGCGTCACTGCTATTGACCAAGTCAGCCGAGTTGCACAGTGGGATCAGCAGCGTCATGTGGGGGCTAATGATTTTCAGGCGTTGGCAAGAAGCCACGCGTGCAGTTCACCCACGGAATGGGCCACATAGCGCGGGTTCAGGGCCGTGAACGCGTCGGGCGCGTGGGCGCCGTAGCTGACGCCCACACTGGGGCAACCGGCATTCAGGGCCATCTGCAGATCATGGGTGGTGTCGCCGATCATGAGCGTGCGCGCAGGCGTCACCCCAAACTCTTGCATCAACTCATGCAACATTCGGGGATGCGGCTTGCCTGCGGTCTCGTCTGCGGTGCGCGAGCCGTTGAACATGCCTTTGAGTTCGACCGCCTTCAAGGTTTCGTCCAAACCGTGCCGACTCTTGCCGGTGGCCACCGTCAGGCAGAACTGGCGTGATTTCAAATCAGCCAGCATACCCAAAACACCGTCAAACAGGCTGATGTCGTCTTGATGCGCCGTGTAATGGTGCCGATAGCGGGCGCCCAGCTCGGGGTATTTGTGCTCAGGTACATCGGGCGCCGCATGCGCCAGCGCCTGCATCAGGCCCATGCCAATCACATAAGCCGCATCTTTGTCACTCGGTCGGGCACCGCCGACATCGCAAACTGCATTCTGAATGCAGCGCGTGATGATGGCGGTGGAGTCAAAAAGCGTGCCGTCCCAATCAAACGCGATCAAATCAAACTGTCGAAGGCGAGTCGTCTCAAGGGAATGTGGGTGCGACATGGGTAGAAAAAGTTTCGAGTTCAGAGGGTAAATGAGCCATCAGTTCAACCCGCTCGCCGGTGACGGGGTGGTTGAACTGCAAGCGCCAGGCATGCAGAAACATGCGTTTCAGGGCGGGTAATTTCCCGGCCCGCAACAGGGTCTTGTTGAGGTCAAAGTCGCCATATTTATCATCGCCCACGATCGGAAAGCCTTCGCTGGCGAGGTGCACGCGAATCTGGTGCGTGCGCCCGGTCTTGATGGTGACTTCAAGCAAGGTAAAACTGCTCGACGTGGTGTTGCGGACCTTGACCAGCGTGACCGAGGGCATGCCGTTGGGGTCATCTTTGGCCACCACTTTGACGCGCCGCTCACCTTCAGAGCCATCTTTATTGGTCAGCAGGTATTTGTGCAGCGGCTTGTCGAGCACTTTTTTATTGGCGGGCCAACGCCCTGAGACCAGCGCCAAATACGTCTTGCCGGTTTCGCGCTCACGAAACTGGTCTTGAAGATTTGTCAAGGCGCTTCGCTTTTTGGCGATCAGCAAAATACCGCTGGTATCACGGTCCAACCGGTGCACCAATTCCAGGAATTTGGCTTGCGGGCGGGCCATGCGCAACTGCTCGATCACCCCAAAACTCACGCCCGAGCCGCCATGCACCGCCACGCCCGAGGGCTTGTCGATGGCGATCAAATGCTCGTCTTCAAACAAAATCGGGAAATCCCGGGCCGGGGCATCTCGGGTGATGGACTGCGCCATGGCCTCGGCTTTTTCAGCGACCCGCTCGGATATTCTGACTGGTGGCAGGCGGACCAGATCGCCAGCGGCCACACGAGAATCAGCGGAGGCGCGGCCTTTGTTGACGCGAACTTCCCCACTGCGGATGATGCGGTACACATGGGTTTTGGGGACGCCTTTGAGGTGGCGCATCAAGAAGTTATCAAGCCGCTGGCCGGCAGAATCTTCATCGACAAGAACCGTTTTGACTTGTGGCAACAGGGGCAATGGGGGCAAGGGATTGACCCCTATAATGTGTTTCACTAGCGATGTGCTGTAAGTGGTTGATTTAACGACAATTTAACTGCCAATCGGTGAATTTTAGTTCACCCACCATCATCAGCCCCTCTAGTAAGTCGATACCGCCAATTGTTAATGTGCGCAAACCGCCAGCCAGATGCTTCGGTGGCGTGCAAAACGAACGGTCAAAACGACGCCTTGAACTACTGATACGGAATACCCAAAGTTCACAGACAAGTTGTCTGTGAACGGAATGAAGCGAGATGTTTGTGTTAATGAGCCTGATTCAAATTTGCCAACGGTGCGTTTTCGCACCGTTTTTCGGCATGGATCGGCCATCAGCCCCCGTCAAACGGGCGCTACCAGCTATTAAATCAATAGCAATTCCACAACCCAAGCCTCTCGCATCCCTCCACGCGCCAACGCCCAGACTCGTCCTATAAAGTCCAGGTTCTCCGGCAATTCCTCCTCAATTCATAGCGTCAGTTCTGGTATCAAAAGCTCGTCAAGAGCATGTTTGTTATTTGAATTGAAGGAATGCTACCCATGAAACGGATGCTGATTAACGCCACTCAGGCTGAAGAACGCCGCTTGGCCATCGTCGACGGACAAAAACTCCTCGACTACGAAATTGAAATTGAAGGGCGCGAACAGCGCAAGGGCAACATCTACAAGGCCGTCGTCACCCGCGTCGAGCCGTCGTTGGAAGCCTGCTTTGTCGACTACGGCGAAGACCGCCACGGCTTTTTGCCGTTCAAGGAAATCTCTCGCCAGTACTTCCAGCAAGGCGTGGCGGTGGGCCAAGCCCGCATCCAGGACGCCATTCGCGAAGGCCAGGAACTGCTGGTTCAGGTCGAAAAAGAAGAACGCGGCAACAAGGGCGCTGCCCTGACCACGTTTGTGTCGCTGGCCGGCCGCTATGTGGTCCTGATGCCCAACAACCCGCGTGGCGGTGGTGTGTCGCGCCGCATTGAAGGCGAAGACCGCGCCGACCTCAAAGAAGCGCTGGAGCAACTCGAATACCCCAACGGCATGAGCATCATTGCCCGCACCGCCGGCATTGGCCGCAGCGCGCCTGAATTGCAATGGGACTTGAACTACCTGCTCAAGCTCTGGACCGCCATTGACGGCGCAGCCAAAGGCGGCAAAGGCGCTTACCTGATTTACCAGGAATCGTCGCTGGTGATTCGCGCCATCCGTGATTACTTCAACAACGACATCGGCGACATCCTGATCGACACCGACGACGTGTACGAACAAGCGCAGCAGTTCATGGCCCACGTCATGCCGGAGCACGCAGCACGCGTCAAGCGCTACCGCGACGACGCGCCGCTTTTCAGCCGCTTCCAGATCGAGCACCAGATCGAATCCGCCTACGCCCGCACGGTGCAATTGCCCAGCGGTGGCGCGATCGTGATTGACCACACTGAAGCCCTCGTTTCAGTCGACGTCAATTCGGCCCGCGCCATCAAAGGCAGCGACATCGAAGAAACCGCGACCCGCACCAACCTGGAAGCCGCTGACGAAGTGGCGCGCCAGATGCGTTTGCGCGATTTGGGTGGCCTGATCGTGATCGACTTTATCGACATGGAAGAAAGCCGCAACCGCCGCGATGTTGAAAACCGCCTGCGCGATGCGCTGCGCCAGGACCGTGCCCGCGTGCAGTTCGGCACCATCAGCAAGTTTGGTCTGATGGAAATGAGCCGCCAGCGCCTGCGCCCGGCCCTCTCCGAAGGTGCTTCTATCCCTTGCCCGCGTTGCGGTGGCTCTGGCCATATCCGTGACACTGAATCCAGTGCTTTGCAGATTCTGCGAATCATCCAGGAAGAGTCGCTCAAGGACAACACGGCCTCCGTGCTGTGCCAGGTGCCAGTTGAGGTGGCCTCGTTCTTGTTGAACGAAAAACGCACCGAGATCGCCAAAATCGAACTCAAGCAGCGCATCAACGTGCTGATGGTGCCCAATAAGACGCTGGAAACGCCCAACTACAAACTGGAGCGCCTGAAACACGACGACCCGCGTCTGGACAACATTGAAGCCAGCTACAAAATGGCTGAAGAAATGGAAGACCCGACGGCCGTGACACGTCGCTCACAAGAGCCCACCAACAAGCAGACCCCGATCATCAAGGGTGTGTTGCCTGATGCGCCAGCACCTGTGGCAGTGCCAAAACCAGAGCATGCCAAACCGGCCGCCGTGGCGCCCAAGGCGCCAGTTGCAGCCCCTGCACCAGCAGACCAGGGCTTCTTTGGCTGGATCAAAAACCTGTTTGCTCCCGCGCCTGCAGCGGCACCTGTGGCACCCGCCAAACCCGCAGCAGAAGTCAACAAAGACGCTGCACGCGAAGGCCGTGGCGGCCGTGATGGCGCCCGTCGCAATGAACCCCGCGGCGATGGTCGCCCTGAAGGCCGTGGCGATGGTCGCGGCGGACGGGGTCCACGCCCTGAAGGTCGTGAAGAAGGTCGCGAAGATGGCCGTGGCGGCCGTGGTGGTCGTGGCGGAAGAGGCGGTCGTGGCGACCGTCCTGCACAAGGTCAACGCGAACGCTTTGACGCTGAAGGCAAACCCATGCTAGCGGACGCCAGCGCCAACATGGCACAGACACCGCAGAACGGTGCCGGCCAGGAAGCGCCACGCAACGACCAAGGCCAAGGTCAAGACCGCGGTCCTCGCAATGCAGAACGTGGTAGTCGCGGTGAACGCAACAACCGCGGTCGCAATGAGCGTCCCGACAACGCCGAGCAAGGTGCGCCCGCTGAGCGTGGCGAGCCCCGTGCCGACGGTCGTAATGAGCGTCGCCCTGACCGCAATCGTCGCCCTGATGAAAATGCACGCCCTGACGCACCTCGTGAAGAAGTAGCGCGTGCCGGCACTATGGACACCGCTGAAGCTAACGTCACTCAGGAACGTGGCAACAATGGTGAAGAGCAAGCTGTACGCCAAGAAGGTTCCGAGACCCGCGAAAAGCGTTCTCGTGATCGTTATGGCCGTGAACGCGGTCCCCGCAGTGAGCGTCCGCCTCAAGGTGATCGTCAGGAGCAAGCTGCGCGTGACAACCAGCCTATGCAGCCACAGGAAGAAGCTATCGCTGAAGAGCCACGTCGTTCGTACTTTGCCGCACCGACCGAGGCACCTGCCCGGGAAGTGGTTGCAACGCCCATCGAAGTTGCGCCAGTCACGCCCTCCGTTGCCGCACCGGTAGTAGCAGCAGTGGTTGCTCCCGCGGCCGTTGTGCCAACGCCAGCGCCGGTTGTAGCGCCCGCACCGGCACCCGTCGCCGCTGTTGTTGCACCAGCACCTGTGGCAGCCATCGTCGTCGGCATGCCCAAGCTTCATTCCTTTGACCTGCCCATGGCAGAGTTGAATCAGGTGGCCACAAGTTCCGGACTGAACTGGGTGAACTCTGACGCTGCCAAAATTGCAGCGGTTCAAGCGGCAATCGCAGCCGAACCCAAACCAGTTCACGTTCCTCGTGAACGTCCAGCCGCAACTCGTTTGGATGCCGCGCCGCTGGTGATGGTGGAAACCAAGCGTGACTTGAAAGACATGAAACTGCCTTTTGAGACACCTCAGTAAGAACGGCACCTGCCCTCACGGGCAGGCATAAAAAAAGGGCACTTTTGAGTGCCCTTTTTTTCGTCTTGAAACTTGAACTCAGAACAGCTCAACGCCCCCGACTTTGGGTGTTTCGCCAAAGAAACCGCGACGCACCAAGCCAAGATGGCTGCACACTTTATTACGGCCACTGCGTTGGGCAAAGTCAACCGCGCGTTCGGTTTTCTCAAGCGCACTGCTGGGAGAATCATCAGCCGTCACAGTGGTGTAGCCACAGCTCACGGTGATGTGCCCGACCTGCGGAAAATTAAACTTTTCGATATTGACTCGAAAACGCTCAAAAGCAGCCAGCACCAGCGCTTCATCCGGACAATGCATCAGGACACCAAAATGTTCAGCGCCAAACCGGTAAATGCGGTCATAGGTGCGAAACGTGTTGTTCATCACCCGCGCCACCAACAAAAGCACTTCTTCGGCAATCAGGTGACCATGCTTGTCGCCGATCGCGCCAAAGTTATCAACAATAGCCGAGCCGAGCCAGTAATTAGCGGGCACCCGGTGACGACGCTCCTGCTCCTGGCCTTTGGGCATCCCTGCCAATGGGGCCTCCTTGGTCACCCCATCCAACTCTTCCAGAACGGCACTGTAAAAAGCGTCATCCAGTGATTTGCGATTGAGCAATCCCGTCAATGCATCGCGGTCGCTGTATTCCAGCAAGGCGTACATATTTCGGTAGATACGCCTCAACTGTTCGATCATCAGCATCTGGTCGGCTGTCAGCAATGCGTCTGAATGAACCTCGATCACGCCTTCGTCGTCCTTGCGCGAATCAGAAAACAAGGGAAGCATGTAGATGCGTGGGCCCTCTTCTCCGGCCCAGGCAATTTCGACCAACTCGCGGCGAGTCAAGCATTTCAATCGGTCAGTGGCATCGTCCATACGGGCCAACGTGTTGAAGTCAACGCGCATCGGATCCAGCACCTTGCCGCCGCCTTTGGCATCGAGGCGAGCGACATCAAGCCATCGCTTTTCACCCTCAAAATTCATGACGCGGGCAATGACGATGCGCTGAATCGGGAGCAAATCAATCAGCGCCTTGGACAGCGTGAGCTCCAGCAAATCCCGATCCCGGTGGTCGGTCAGCTTCAAAATGTGTTCGATCAAGGTACTCATAGACTTTGCATAATAGCCCTGAAATTCAACCAAGTCACGTTCTGGAGATGGACTTTGCCGCCTTTTGCCAAGCCTGTGCGGAAGCTGCCGCATCACCCCGTCGATCGGCCATTTCGGCCAGTGCCTGCCAGGCGCTGCGTTCCAGGCTGGCATCCTGCAAGCGCGGCAATGCCTGTTTAAGCAATTGCTGCGCTTTTCCCCACAACTGCAGGCGCATACACGAGATACCAGCAAGATACTGCATGGCCGCATCGCCCGGATTGGCCATCTGGGCCTTCTCGATGCGGGTCAACCAAGCGGCATCAGGCGCTTCAGACGCCAGCGAAAAACTACTTTCCAGCGCCCGGATGAGTTGCAGGCGCTGCCCGTCTGTCAGAACGCCGGGCTGAGCCACCATGCGCTCCCAAATGGGCAATAACCAGAGACGCGCCACATCAACATCGCCCGCCAATTTAATCATCCGGTTACTGGCTTCAATGGCTACTTCCGGCATCAGACGCTCAGCCGTGTCGAGTTGATGCCAGACGGTCTGCAACTGGTCCGGGTCGTGCGCCGTTGATACCAGCTCAAGTGCCAGACCGCGCAATATTCCCTGTGCCGCCACCTCGGAAAAAGCCCGATGTTTGGCCAGCAGCCGGGCTGTTTCCAGCGCCAGTTGGGTCTTGCGTGCCATTCTTGCCGCCTTCAGGCGCAAGCGCAATGCAATGGTGCGCCGGGAAGCGCCTTGAGGCATCTCATCAATCCATTCAAGAGAAGCCTGTGGGTCACGGTCTTCCAGTGCCCAACGTGCAGCACGCAACTGAACGCCTTCGCGGGCGCCCTGCGCATCATGCCGCGCGGCCTGCTCCAGCGCCAGCCGGAAATGTTCTTCGCGACCGGTTTTGTCTTGAAGCGACTGGGCGCTCTCGGCCGCCAGCAGGTGGGACAAGGCGCGAAGTCGACCGGAGTAGCTGAGAATCTCGCCGCTGCGGGTCATGGCCGTCTCCCGCGCCAACACCCCTTCGGCGGCTTTACGGGCCCGGATAAATCGGCCAGCCACGAGATGAGACAGGGCATCGAGCAAGGCGATATGCATGGCGCGCTCCTGATGCGCAATACGCCATGAGCGCGCATGGCCCGGCATGGCAAACAGAGCCGACAAGGCCCGCAAGGCCACATGCAGTGTCACAAACACGAGCGCCAGCAGCAGCAGCACCAGATTGAGAGAAAGATCCACCCGGTAGGGCGGCCAGAAGACGGTGATGGTGCCCTGGTTATTGCCAGCAAACAGGGCGATCGCAACGGCAACACCAAACAAACCCAAAAACCACAAGGCGGCCCGCATGGTTAGCGTCCTGCCGCTGCGGTGGTCAGCGCAGCCATGGTTTCATCCACCCGCGGCAACTGCAAGGCCTTCATCTGCGCTTGCACCTGTTGGAGCAAGGTGGCCATGGTCTGCGTTTTGCGCGATGACGCATCAAAATACTTGTTGATCAACTGCCCGGCATCAGCCAAATCGGCCCGCGACGACTCCAATTGGCGAGCGAGCAAGCCCAGGCGTGCATTCAGCAACTTGAGTTTGAGATTCTCACGCAGGAAAAATGATTGCTCGGGGGACAGCAGCGCTGCCTCAGGCTGGGCAATGCGGCTGACCCGGACCAAATTACGGGCCTCGTCAAACACCACTTGCAAACTGCGTTGCCACCAATGCGTTGCCACCGCGGTGCTGGTTTGCTGCTTAACCAGACTCAGGCCGTTAGCGGTGGCAACGGCGTTAACCAGCACCAGCTCATCCGCTTGATGCACCAACTCATCAAGCTTGATCAACAGCCCCGGCGTGTCCATCACGGCGGCCGATTTGATACGGTCAATATCGCGCCCAATGGCACGCTGCAAAGGCGTCAGCCGCGGCTGGGCGGCACGAGTCACCCGTTGGTCCGCGCTCTTGAGCGCCGCCAGCAAGGGCTCGACGCTGCCAGTGAGTTGGGCCTGCTGCTGGGCCAGACGGATGCCGGATTCAATGTCCACCACCAGATTTTCATCACGGGAGCGCGAGAGGCTTTGCATCAATTCTTCAAGCTGGGTCCGTTGCAGGGATACTTCGCTGAGACGCGCGTCAAACACGGCTACTCGGGCGGCAGACTCGCGGGCCAGGTCTTGCGCCTGCTTGGCAGTTGCACGGGCCTCGACTGACTGGGCGGTGGCATCGCCACTTTGGCGTGCCAGTTGCTCTTGAATGGTGGAGAGTTTTTGCCAGAGCAAGCCACTCACCAGCAAGGCCAGCAGCGACACAGCCCCCAAGCCCAGCATCACTTTGCGCGGCAAGGTGGCTGGCTGGGCAGGAACGACCGGAGCCGCCTCCGGGGTAGTCACTGGGGGGCCCGTCAGGGCAGCATCCGCGGCTTCGTGGACAAGTGATTCGGCTTTGGCGTCGGAGTTCATTGGATGATTCTAAAGTGTTGAATTCAGCGAAGCCACCACATCGCTCAGCGTCGGGCGTGACTCGGCCACGTCAAGAAAACCAATTTTTCGGGCGGCTGCCGCAATCCGGGGATGGGTTGCCAAGGCGCGGGCGCCAGACCAAGCTTGGTCCGGCAGCAAGTCCTGCAGGTTGGCCACCGCTTCTGAACTGCTGAATAACCAGACCGACCCATCCGTGGCCGCTGCTTGTGCCAGGGCGGCTTCGGGGGCGTGGAAGTCGGGCGCACATCGCTGGTAGGCCACCACAAAATCAACCTGGGCGCCCGCTTGTGCCACGCGTTTGGCGAACCACTCGCGCCCGCTGCCCTGCCCTGCGGGGTCGCTGCCCAGCGTGTCGGCCCCGCGCACAATCAGCACCCGGGTGCCCGGTTGCACCTGCGGCGCCACCACTTGCCACAAGGCTTCGGAATCAAACTGAGCCACATCCGGCGATGGCGCATCCAGAAAATCAGGCGCCACACCCAGTCGCAACAAGGCCCGGGCGGTGCCAGGGCCGGTCGCCCACGCTCTTGTTTTAATAGCTGCTTGCGCAGTAAATACGGGGGCTAGAGGCTTTTTTGATGCAAAAAAATGCTCGGCAGCATTGCCACTGACAAACATCACGCCGACATAGTCAGCCAGGCGCTGCCACGCCTGCACCACAGCGGTCGTATCGTCAACCGGCCCGACCTTGATCAGCGGCAAGGCCTGCGCCTGAAGACCTGAGGCGGTTAAATCTTGCACCCATCGTTGCGCCTCACGCAGGGGGCGGGTCACGATGACGCGCATGAATCAGGCAGGCGAATGTGCGGCGGGCAACAGCAGCGTGCCACCCGAAGCCGCAACGCCAGCCTTCAGATCGACCGCCACCCGCTCGCCCAGCGCGGTGGCACTGGCCAAGTCGGACACCTCGGCGCTCATTCGCACGCAGACCAGTTCCAGTGCGCCTTCGGGGTCACCCCAGGCAGCGTCGATGGTCAGCGTGTTGCCGTTGAGGGTGGAAAAGGCGGCCAGCGGCATCGAGCAACTGCCGCCCATGGCCCGGCTCACCGCCCGCTCAGCCGACACGGCCAGCCAGGAGACTTGATGCGCGAGCGGTGCCAAGGCGTCGATGACGTCTTGGCGGTCCGAGCAAACTTCAATACCGAGCGCGCCTTGGCCGGCAGCAGGCAGCATCATGGCGGGCTCAAAAACCTCGCGAATTCGTTCGCCCAAGCCCAACCGTTTCAGGCCGGCGGCGGCGAGCACGATGCCGTCATACAAACCGTCATCCAACTTGCGCAAACGGGTGTCAAGGTTGCCACGCAAGGGCTCAATTTTGAGGTCAGGACGCAAAGCGCGCAGCAGCGCCATCCGGCGCAGGCTAGAGGTACCGACCACGGCGCCTTGCGGCAGGCTGGCCAGATTCGTGTACTTATTGGAGACAAAGGCATCGCGGGGGTCTTCGCGCTCCATCACACAGGCCAACACAAACCCTTCAGGCAGCTCCATCGGCACGTCTTTCAAGGAATGCACTGCCAGATCGGCACGACCTTCTTCGAGAGCCACTTCGAGTTCTTTTACAAACAGGCCCTTGCCACCGACTTTGCTCAAGGATCGGTCCAGAATCTGGTCGCCCAGCGTGGTCATGCCCAGCAGGCTCACCGTGTGGCCAAGCTGTTCCAGCAGCGCCTTGACGTGTTCGGCCTGCCACATGGCAAGGCGGCTCTCTCGGGTGGCGATAGTTAAATGGCTCATAAACAGTTTCTTAAAGTCGTAACTTGTTGGTAATCGGGGGTAGGCGGTGAATGCTAGCATGGCTTAAATTGCCGTCTTGCGCATCCAACATCCGATTACGCCATGATCAAACCACTTAAAACTGAGCCCACCCCGCGCACCAAAGACACCGAAAAGCCTCTGGTGGAAGACATCCGGCTGCTGGGACGCATTCTGGGCGACGTGATCCGCGAGCAAGAAGGCGTGGCGGCGTTTGAGTTAATTGAGCAAATTCGCAAACTCTCGGTCGCTTTTCGCCGTGATGCCGACCACGAAGCTGACAAGGCGCTCAAGAAGCTACTCAAAGGTTTGACAGGCGACCAGACCGTTAGCGTGATTAGGGCCTTCACTTACTTCAGCCACCTGGCGAACCTGGCCGAAGACCGGCACCACATCCGCCGCCGCGCCATTCACGAACGCGCCGGCGACACGCAAGAAGGCAGCATCGAAGTCGCTCTGTCGCGCCTGCGCTGGGCGGGTATTTCGCCCAAAACCATTGCCGACACGCTGGCCACCAGCTTTGTCTCGCCCGTGCTGACCGCGCACCCGACCGAAGTGCAGCGCAAAAGTATTCTGGACGCCGAACGCGACATTGCCCAATTGCTGGTAGCGCGCGACGACATCAAGATGCGCGCCATGGTCAACGCCAACAAGGACGCTTTGACGCCGCGCGAACTGGCCGCCAACGAAGAACTCATGCAGGCCCGCGTGCTGCAACTCTGGCAAACCCGGCTCTTGCGCTTCACCAAGCTGACCGTGGCCGACGAGGTGGAAAACGCCTTGAGTTATTACGAGTCCACGTTTTTGCGCGAAATCCCCAAGCTCTACGCTGATCTGGAGCGCGAATTGGGCCAACACCCGGTGCACAGCTTTTTGCGCATGGGCCAGTGGATTGGCGGCGACCGCGACGGCAACCCCAACGTCAACGCACAAACCCTCACCTCCGCCCTGCGCCGTCAGGCCGACGTGGCGCTGCGCCATTACCTGACCGAAGTGCATTACCTGGGTGGCGAGTTGTCGCTTTCCGCGATGCTGGTGGACTGCGCGCCCGCCATGCAGGCGCTGGCCCTCAAGTCGCCCGACACCAACGAGCACCGCAAAGACGAGTTGTACCGGCGCGCCCTGATCGGCGTTTATGCCCGACTCGCTGCCGCACTGAAGGACCTGACTGGTGGCGAGGCCGCGCGCCATGCTGTCGCGCCGCAAAATGCTTACCTGACCGCCGAAGAGTTTCTGGCTGACTTGCGCACCATCGAAGCGTCACTCCTGGCGCACCACGGCGGCGCAATGGTGGCGCAGCGCTTGCACCCGCTGATTCGGGCGGTGGAAGTGTTCGGCTTTCACCTGGCCACGGTAGATTTGCGCCAAAGCTCGGACAAGCACGAAGAAGTCGTTGCCGAATTACTGTCCGTGGCGCGGATCGAGCCAGCCTACTCGCAACTGGACGAACTGGCCAAGCGCAGCCTGCTGATGCGCTTGCTCAACGACGCCCGCCCTTTGCGTGTGATGGGCAATGTCTATTCGGCACACGCCCAGAGCGAAATCGGTATTTTCGAGGCCGCCAAGGTGATGCGCGAGCGTTTTGGCCACGAAGCCATTCGCCACTACATCATCAGCCACACCGAGACCGTGAGCGATTTGCTTGAAGTGCTGCTGCTGCAAAAAGAAGTGGGCTTGATGCAAGGCGTGCTCGACAGCGGGTCAAACTGCGACCTGATCGTCGTGCCGCTGTTTGAAACGATTGAAGACCTGCGCAACGCTGCGCCCATCATGCGCGAGTTTTACGCCCTGCCCGGCATCACCGAACTGGTGCAACGCAGCCAGCACGACCAGTTCAGCGAGCAAGACATCATGCTCGGCTACTCCGACAGCAACAAGGATGGTGGCATTTTCACCAGCAACTGGGAGCTCTACCGGGCCGAAATTGCGCTGGTGGAGTTGTTTGACCAACTCGCGCTGGAGGCGAAAAAAACACCGGGTGCCAAAGCCATCCAGTTGCGCATGTTCCACGGCCGGGGCGGCACGGTGGGCCGCGGCGGTGGCCCCAGCTACCAGGCCATTCTGGCGCAACCGCCCGGCACGGTGCGCGGTCAAATTCGCCTCACCGAGCAAGGCGAAGTCATTGGCTCCAAATACGCCAACCCCGAAATTGGTCGCCGAAATCTGGAGACGCTGGTGGCTGCCACGCTGGAGGCCACGCTGGTGCAGCCGACCAAATCGGCCACCCAACCCTTTTTGAAAGCCGCTGCCGAGCTGTCGCAAAGCAGCATGGCGGCCTACCGCAAACTGGTCTACGAAACCCCGGGGTTCACCGAATACTTCTTTGACTCCACACCGATCCGCGAGATCGCAGAACTGAACATCGGCTCACGCCCAGCGTCGCGCAAAGCCACGCAACAAATTGAAGACCTGCGCGCCATCCCCTGGGGCTTTAGTTGGGGCCAGTGCCGTCTGACGCTGCCGGGCTGGTACGGTTTTGGCTCGGCGGTGGAGGCCTTTTTGCTGCAGGATGACGCTGCAGCGGTTAAAACTGCCGGCAGAAACGCCCCCAAAGACAAAGCCG
>SESG01008624.1_pt1 | contig 17415 bp, 17 predicted proteins | sample 3171421 | NCBI WGS metagenome assembly SESG01 (sample SAMN10866946, study PRJNA518727) | freshwater metagenome | biome: subpolar coniferous forest; feature: holomictic lake; material: water; isolation source: holomictic Lake 227, 6 m and 8 m depth | place: Canada: near Kenora, Ontario | collected... | reverse complement strand
TATGCCCAACACGTTCTAAAGTTTATTGGTACGCTTAAGCACACCAAAGGCCCAGATGCTGGAAAACCATTAATACTTCAGCCGTTCCAAATCTTCATTATTTGCGCGGTGTACGGATTTCGTAGCAAACGGAATTTAACCAAGCGAATGGTTACAGATGTAATTATTTACATTCCCCGCAAAGCCGGTAAATCCACATTGACAGCGGCAATTGCTTTATACGAATTAGGATTTGGCGAAGCTGGCGCAGAGGTTTATTCGTTGGCAACCACTCGGGATCAGGCCGGTATTGTGTTTACTTCCGCAACTGGCTTTATTGACTCAATGCCTTCTGACATTGCTGCGCTATACAACGCTGGACGTCACCAGATCATGAAAGCTGGCGATGCTCAGTCCATGTTCAAAGCACTTAGCCGTGATGCAAAAAAGACAGGTGACGGTCTAAATCCAAGTTGCGCGATCATTGATGAAGCCGCTCAAATTGTAGACAGAAACTCTATTGAGGTGCTTCATTCGGGTATGGTGGCTCGGCAAAACCCTCTAAGGGTGTACATCACTACCGCCAGCTTTACTAAGGAAACCAAATTCTACGAAGACATGATGATGGTGCAAACCATGTTGACTGGCGAAGCTACTGATAATCCTCACTGGTTTGGTTTGTTGTACGGCCTTGATCCTGGCGATGATTGGCGCGATCCGACGACATGGGCAAAAGCCAATCCAATGCACGGAATCAGCGTCTTTGGAGATGCGATTGCACAACGAGCAGAAGAAGCAAAACATAAGCCAGCAGCATTAAATGAGTTCCTTTGCAAGACGTTAAATCTGTACGTCAGCGCAAATTCAGCTTGGATTGACCGTGCGTATTGGGATGATGACCGTTGCAAGTTGGGTGGAAAACGTGAGCCAGAATCCGTATTCATGGGTTTTGACTTGGCGGCAACTCGTGACTTAAATGCCGTATGCACATTAAAGAGGTTTGCTGATGATGACTATGAGGCTGAATTCAAATTCTTTTTGCCCCAGGATGGATACGATTTAATTCCAAAACATTACGCAGATATTTTTGAAGTCGCTCGTCGATCTGGCATTTTGCACATTACAGAAGGCAACGTAATGGATGACCGAGAAATTAGCGACTACATCATTAAACAGGCTGAAACTTACGACATCAAAGAAATTGGGTTTGATGCTTACAACGCCGCCAGCTTAGTGGCTCGTCTGCACGATGTAGGATTGCCCGTAAAAAAAGTTGGTCAAGGAATGGCAGTTTTAAGCAATCCAAGCAAGCATATTGAAAAACTTTTGCTTAATTACAGTATCAAACACAATGGCAATCCGTTCCTTGGTTGGCAACTTGGGAATTGCGAAGTTTACGAAGATGTGAACGGAAACGTCAAAGTCCGTAAAAATGAAGCAGACAAATCAGCAAAAGTGGATGGTATTATCAGTTTAATCATTGCTATGCACTGTTCTTTGGACAATGCTACAATTGCCGGGTTCGGTTTCCGCACTTTCTAGGGAAAATTATGGCTTTTTTAGACATTTTCAAACCAAAAGTAAACGTAAACAAAGAATCTAACACGTTGTTCGGGCAGACTGCGCTTGGCAATAACGTTGTTTACCAAGGCAGCAACCAGCGTCCAACAGTAAATACCCAAATCCTGTATGTCACCACCAGCAGCACGACCAGTGCAGGACGTCCGGTGGATATGTCCATGCTTACGCGCAACAGCACGGTTATGGCTTGCGTTGGGGCAAAGGCAAGGGCACTTGCTCAATTACCAATCAGAATCATGTGCGAGGCAGACGATGGTAGTTACCTGGATGCTGTTAAGTCGCCAGAGGTTGGCCAGAGGGACAAGGCCAAAGCCAAACAGGTAAGTAATCTCCTGAATCAGCCAAACAACTTCCAATCAACCTACGAGTTCTGGTATCAGTACCTCATGTGGCATGAATTGTCGGGCGAGGTCTTTACTTTGTGGTGGAGAAAGGATCAGGAAAATCCGACACAGACCCCGCTGGAAATGTATATCTTTGACAGCACGTTAATCGCGGTCACGATCACCCCGGCCCGGTATCCGTCCTATCGACTGTCCACTCCTTCTTATGGTTTCAGCAAAGATCAACCCCTTGCGGCTCACCAAGTCATGCACATCAAGGACGCAGCTTGGCAGGGGTCTGCTGGCTTCAACAAGGGAATACTTGCTGCTGAACTGGTGGGGCTGGATCAGGACATTGATTTATACGCAAACTACATCATGCAGAACGGCGCAAAGCCAAGCGGTATGTTTGTCACAGAACAGGTGATCCCAGACGGCAAGTACAAAGAGATCGCATCCCGTTTGAAAGAGGCGTGGAACAACATGACCGGCTCACGTCAGAGCGACCAAAGCAAGCCGGGTCAGGGTATGTTGCTCGACCAAGGTATGAAGTACACACCTTTGAATATGCTAAATCTTCAGGATGCAGATGCAAATGCGCTCAAGACCCAGACCATGAAACGTATCTGTGGTTTGTTTGGGGTTCCACCTGCGATGATTGGGATCGCTGACCAGAAGTACAACAACACGCAAACCATGCTGGACGAGTTCTACAAATCCAGCATGTATCCGCTTTTGGTCAACATCCAACAAAAGCTGAAACAGCATCTTTTCCCTGGATATCCGTCCCTGTGTGTTGAGTTTGATACTCGCAACTTCCTGAAAGGCGCGCCACTGGATCAGATGAATTTCGCCTCTGCCGGTGTTTCAAACGGCATTCTTACCCCGAATGAAGCCCGGGAATATATGGGAATGAAGAATCTTGATGGTGGCGATGATCTGAAACAGGACGCAAAACCAACCGATCAACTACCCGGCTCCAGCCCACAGGATACTGGCGGAGGGGGCGGGAGTCAGAGTAAAAAGATGAATATTGGGGTCAAATAACATCATCGAGAAATAAATTGTCGAATTTTGGGATGGTGGTAGCATATTTGGCAATGTATAAGCCAAATGAGCCTATTACTAGGAACAGGGGACGGCCCCGCAAGGTAATGAAGGATGTGGACTTAACCAAACTGAAGGTAATCCATGACAAAACCATTCCAGATGATCTGCGAAGCGAAATTGAACCTTGCCAAGACAGCAGGAGCAATAGAAGCAAGGGTAACATCTTGGGGCGCTAGAGAAGGCGCAGACGGGCGCAGATTTAATTATCAGCCCGAGGGATTCATGGATTGGCAAAAAGAATTTGCAGATTCTGGACGCCCTCTGCCTATGTTTGTAAACCATTCTGCTGACGCTATCCCTGTTGGCGAATGGACTGCCTTTGAATTTGACGATACCGGAATGACAGCAACCGGGCGAATGTTTGTCAACACCACTCAGGGCAGCGACCTGTACAAGATTATGAAAGACAGTCCTACGCTATTTGGCGGGGTATCTGTTTCGGCATACGCTGACGAATATGCAATGGTGGACGCTAATGGCGATCCAGCACTTGCCGACGATGAGGAAGCCTATTTCCAAATTACCAAAGGTGGCTTGCGGGAGGTGTCTGTCGTGATGTACCCAAATAATCCAGTTGCAGAAGTCAGTCGGTTGGAATATTTCCTTCCAGACGGTTCTGCTGACTTGCGAGTATTGGAAGAATCTCTGCGAGATGCAGGGGTATCCAAACAGGCAGCGGTCACAGCCGCTTCTGTATTCAAGAAAGTGTTGGAGCAGCGAGACGCTGTGACTGCGCCTATTGAACCTGCGCCGATCCAGAGAGATTCTGAAGCGGAAGTGACCGAGATTCTTGCTGCTCTGAATGAGCGCGAGATTCTGAAGAACCTTAACCAACGTTTGAAGGCCAATCATGTCTAAAGAAATCATCGAAAAACTCGACGCAATCGAAGCAGCCAACACTGCCAAGATCGCAGAAGTCACAACCCAAGCAGCTACCGCTGTCGAATCTGCCAAGTCTGAACTTGGCGAAAAAATCTCCGCTCTTGAAGCCAAGATTTCGACTCTGCAAGCGCCTCCGATCATCAAGATCGAAAAGACTGTTCGCGGTGACGTGAACCGTGCTGTGCGCGAACAACTATCTTCCTTCTACAAGGGTGACAGCCGAGTTGAAAAAGAACTGAAGATGTTTGCTGACGAAAGCCAGTACGACGCATACCTGAAGGAAACCGGCTCGGCCTTGACTGGCGGCGGCGATGGCAAGGGTGGTCGCACGGCTTATGATCCGGTGTTTGTTGCTCTGCGTCTTGCGAATCCGATGCGCGGACTGTCGCGTACCGTGGCAACTGATGGCTCTAGCTATCAATTCCGTGTCAAGACAGGCAATGCTGGCGCTCAGTGGGGCTACGGCATCCAGAACAACGGCGCATCCACAACGCAAGATACGTCGATCTGGCAGTTGGTGCTGAAAGACATTAACGTGCAGTTCCCGATCCGCACTGCGGCTCTGGATGACATTGATGGCCTGGAAGCAAACGTGGTTGACGATATGTTGGCTGAATTCGCCCAAAGCGAAGCGCAGTCAATGATCTCCAACAACGACCAAACCGGCTCTGGCACCTCAGTTGCAACTGGCGGCGCTGACGGCCTTCGTGGTCTGGATCAATACGCTGGTCAAAACACGACCTATGCTGGCGGCACTTGCTCTGCGGCTGCGTTTGGTACTTCTGGTACGGCGTCCACGAATGGTCTGCATTCGCTGGCAACCTATGACCAGTTGACCACCAACAGCAATACCGTTGCTGCAAATGCAATCACCTACAAAGACGTCATCAACACGATCTATTCTTTGCCGCAACAGTATTGGACTGCAAACGCAAAGTTCATGGTCAGCCCGATTCTGTTGAACGCGATTCGTGCTTTGGTCGATGACCAAAAAGCACCGATCTTCAATCGTATCGAAGGTCTGTCTGTTGACGGCATTGTTGGTCAGTTGCTCGGCTTTGATGTTGTCGTGAACAAGTATTGCGACACGCCAAGCCAGTTGACTACTGCCAACGCTGGAACGGCGTCCCATTACCCGATGTTCTTTGGTGATTGGAGCCGCGCTCACACCATCATTGACCGTCTGAACATGGTGATGCGTCGTTACGACCAAACCCTGCCTGGTTACATCACCTTCTTTGGTGAAAAACGCCTTGCCACATCGGTGCGTGATCCCAACGCCCTGATCCGTTATCGGTCTACCGGCACGGCTGCTGCTTAAGTTGCCATTTGGCGGGGGCTTCGGCCCTCGTCCCCTTTTTACTTGGAGTCGCCATGACCATCACCGAAAAAATCCTGACCGGCATTAAACAAGCAATCACAGAAGGCGGCACTGTTACCGTTGACCTGAAAGAAGCAGCTGGTCTAACTGGTTCGGGTTCTGGATATGGTGGGCGACTTATTTCTGATGATGCTTTCGCTACGTTGCGACAAGCCAACCCGCTTCGTCAAGGAAGCCGAATCATCCCCACGATTGGCTCGGATGAAGCCTTTGTGGTCAAAACTGGTAACGCGACAAGAGACAGCAACAATGCTGTTGTTACGGCTGACATTGACGCCTTTGAAATGAATGTTACTGCCGTCACTTCTGGTGTGTTGATGGTTGGTCAGGTCATCTCTGGAACTGGTGTCGAAGTCGGAACAACGATTGATGCGTTTGTCACTGGCTCCGGTGGCATTGGCACATACACATTGAGTTTGTCGCAGACCACGGCAACTGATGTTGAAGTCACTGCATTGGCTGCTAACAACCCTTGGGGCTACCCGATCAATACAAATGGTGGACTCCCAAGCATTGATACATCGTTCTGGCAGTTGCCTGTGCAATGCCTGAACGCAAGTGTTCCTATCCGTACCGCTGTATTGTCTGATGTGAACAACCTGCAAGAGTCTCTGGTAGCTGACCTTGCACTTGAGTTCGCGCAGCAAGAAGGTTTGGCGATGATGCAGAACAACGATCAAAGCGGATCGACCACAATCACAACCGGTGCTACATCTGGCATCCGTGGCCTGAACAGCTACCCCGGCAACACCTCGGCTTCATTCGGCTCAAGTGGTTCCGCAATCACTGACGGCATCCACACGATCAAGACTGTGGCACAGGCCGGTGCTGCTGTGGCATATGACGATCTGGCAAACCTTGTGTCTGCACTCCCGGCGCAATACTGGTCACTGCCTACGGTTGCATGGCACATTCATCCGACCACCATTGGCCTGCTTCGCAAGCTGAAAACGTCAACCTCTGGCGTCCCATTCTTTCTTGAAGTTGGGGATGAGGACGGCGGGGCTGTGGCTTATATGTTTGGCTTCCCGGTTGTTCCGAATCCGTACATGGACTTGGCTGGCAATGGCAAGTTCCCAATCTACCTCGCCTGTTGGGATCGCTTCCTGACCATTGTTGACAAAGAGGAAATGTCTATCCAGTTGCTTGACCAAACTGCTCCTGGTTACGTCACGATCTACGCAGAGAAGCGTCTTTGCTCTACGGTGCGTGATGTGTTCGCTGGTGTTCGTCTTACTTACACAACGCCATAATGGAATCTACAGTCTCTGGTTATCCTTATGCGGGTCAGTCTCGCAATCCGTTCAACTATGTAAAGTTTGAGCAGATTAGCAGAGATGTGACTACTGCTTGGCTGACTCTGGAAGAAACAACTCAGCAGTTGAATCTGTTCAACGACGAGAGTCAAGACGCATACATAAGCAGCCTTGAATTAGCGACACGCTTCGCTATTGAGGATTACTTGGGACTTTCCATCTTCCCTGTAACGTACCGGGTTTGGTATGGTGTGGAGGGGTTGGTTGGCTCTCCGGTATCTCTTGATCTGCCAGAAGTTAGTCAAAACAACACTAATGCACAATCTGGAATCACCATTGTCAGTGTTGGGTATTGGGATAGTTCGACATTTACAACTTTGGCCTCAACTGGTTACTCATACGATCCATCTGGAAACAAGATAACCGTTACCACATTGCCTACAACAATCAATAGTGCTATGACAGCACCTGTTGTTGTTGAATACACGACTGCTGCCAATCCAATTCAGTCATATCCAGTTATCAAGCAGGCGGCTCTGCTCTTGCTAACACACCTGTACAACAACCGAAGCAACACGACTGATCTTTCTCTGAGAGAGATTCCTTATGGTGTCTCTACGCTTTTGCGCCCATATAAGAGTTTGGTGATGTGAATGGCAATCGCACGATTTGAAAATCTTGCCGTCAACAACTTGACGTTTGGGATAAGTGCGTTTGGTGAGCAGAGTACGACTCAGACAAAATGGTTTGATACTCGCGGCAAGATTTCTGATGTAGCCAATAACCTGAAGATCGCAGATAAGTATCGGCTGTATCAAGACTTGGTGCACATCACATTGAACTACACGCCAAACGTAAAGTTGATTGTTGATAGTCAGAATCTGTATTCGATTACGTGGCGTGGAAACGATTGGCGCATTACCGATGTGCGGGAAGCAAACGACAGAATGAGCGTCATGCTGCTTTGTTATAGAACCGATCCGGTGACAGCAGTATGACTCAGAACAGTACGGTTGTTTATGCAAAAGCAATTCAGGCTCAACTGGCGAGTATTGTTACACCTGTGCCTGTATATTCCGCATTTAATCGGAATTTTGCTTCTGAGCCTAAGTTTGTCACTTGGCATCTGCGTAATGTGCATCAGCCTGTTTACACTGGCAGCACTCAATCGGTTAAGGGTATTGATAGGCCAATTTTTCAAATATCTATTTTCACTCAGTTAATAGAAGACGGTTTCACAATTTCCAACACAATCATACAATCGCTGCACGGTTATAGCGGGTTGTTTGGTGGGGCAACATACGGTTTTCAAATCTCGAAAGCCGATGTTATGTGGTTGTATAACTCGTATGACAACACAGAGAAACTTGCACAGGTTTTTCTGGATTGCACTCTTGATATACCTGGTTAATTAACTCTGAAGGAAACATCATGGCACTGCCAAATAAAGTTCTACCCGGCTTCAGTGCTGCGCTGTATTGCCAGCCTACTGCCACTCCTACCGCGCTGTCTCTGGCTAATCTATCCACGTATGCCAGCGTCGCGGCAATCGCCGTATCGGGCAACCTGGTGCCTGTGGAGGCGGTTCCCGCATTCGGTCAAGACGATGCTGTTGCAACATTCGCGGTTGCTGGCTCCCGTCAGTCTGACAAGATTCCCGTTCAATCGGCTCCAACCAGTTTGACTGTTTCGGCAGCATGGAATCCGTCTGACACAGTGCTTGCGCTGCTTCGTGTTGACGCCTACAGCGGCATTGTTGATCGCACCTTTGTTGTGGCTGCTGTGGACGGCTCCAACACCGTCTATTACTCATTCAATGCGCGTGTGAGCGAATTCAAGATCGACGCGCAACCAGGCGCAGAAGCAAAGGCAACTTTCACCATTCACCCTCGCGGCAACCTGTACGGTTGGTCCAACAACACTTAAGGAGTAGACCATGACCGCACCAAATAAAGTTCTTCCCGGTTTCTCGGCATCCATGTGGATGCAGACAGGCGCGACACCAACCGCACTGACAACCGCAAATCTGTCCGTCTGGACGGCTCAAGTTGCAACCGTTGTTGGCACTGTTGCCAATGGTACGGGGGCTGCTGGTACTCAACTCAACGTTGAAGCAGTCCCGGCGTTCGGTCAGGATGACGCAGTAGCAACATTCGCAGTAGCAGGTTCGCGTCAAAGCGACAAGATTCCTGTTCAGTCGGCCCCTACAAGCATGACGATCAGTGCAGCATGGAATCCTACGGATTCCGGCCTGCTCCTAATTCGTGGCGATGCTTACTCTGGCGTGATTGACCGCACCTTCGTTGTTGCGGCAGTGGACGGAGCAACCACGGTAGCTTATGCCTTCAATGGTCGGGTCAGTGAGTTCAAGATCGACGCGCAGCCGGGTGCAGAAGCGAAATGCAGCTTCACAGTTCATCCTCGCGGTAATCAATACGGTTGGTCGAACACATGAGTAAGCAGCTTACCGCCGTACTAGCGGTTATGTCTAGCAGCTACTCCGACCCTGACCTGTTAGCAAAGGGTCAGGTTGTTGACGCCAAAGAGGTTAGCGAAGCACTGGCAAAAGCACAACCAGACACGGTTGAAAAGGTCTGTCTGGAAATGCTCGCTAAATACAACCCATATGAAAATACAAAATACGACCGACCTGTTGACGTTCCTGCTCCAGCAGCACCAGACCAAACCGAATCTTTGGTTTAGTTTTCTTGAGCAGAAGATAACCGGCGTCCAACTGGCGCATCAGATTGCAGCTAACCATGCTGACAAGCTGACGCCTGAAGAAGTGGTTGAGTATGTCGTTCGGCTGAATGACGTACTTTTCCAGAAAATGATTAAAGGATAAGACATGACATTCGCACAGAAACTCGGCCCAGGTTATGAAGCGGTGCGCTCCGCTGCTCGTATTAAGACTATCAAAGTAAACCTTAATGACGCCGAGTGCGAATTAAAGGTTCGCATCCCTGTTAAGCGGGAAATGGAAGAACTGACAGCTTCCATCGCCGTTCCTGAGTCTGCTTTGGTTGAGAAGATTTACAACGACCTTGCCGCACCATTACGGAAAACCCTTGACGAATCAGGCGATGGTTTCCTTGAAGCTATAAACGAAGACGAAGAACGAATCAAGATTACTGACAATGATGTGATCGTTAGCGGAACCTCTGTTCGGCAAATGGCTCAGTTCACAGCAATCTGGCAAAAACAAGTAGAGGCTTACTTTGCTTTGCTTCAGTCGCCTACTGGTGAGCCAATCAATGAATCGTTTGAAGTAATCTCGGATGAGTTCCCAGAAGCGGTTATCAAAGAGATTGTCACGAAGATCGACGGAGCAATTCGGCCTAACTACAAGGAAGCGAAAAAAAACTAAGAGGATCATTGCGTAGACAAGTTCGCGCAGCAATGATCTTTAACGGAGCGCGAGACATTGACGAGATTGACGAAGAAACATTCAACGAGATATGTATTATGTATGGCGAGGGAATGTTGGGGAACAGGGCAATATTTAATGCGCTTGCACCGATAACGGCTGGCGTATTTAACTATCTTCGCACTCCATCTTCTCCGTCCTACACAACTGAAAAAATCTTCCCATGGATAACTGAATACGATCACCCTGAATTAGAAGATCAGGCCGATAATTCGTTATTGCTATTCATGTCCCAAGCGCCGGGGTTTAGTATGGAGAGATTCAATGTCGGTTGAGATGACCTTAACTGTTGACGGTTTCGATGACCTATTCAAACGAATGGATGAAATCCGCGAGGAAATAGGCAAGGGGAAAACTGACCGCATTTGGAGAAAGGCATTGACTGCCGCAATGGAGCCGGTATTAATTGCTGCAAAAGCAGCGGCCCCGAAAGATTCTGGACAAATGGCAGATCATATTTACATGAAAGTCCAAAAGCCGCAAGCAATGGACAAGGCCGGGAAGTATTACCAAGGCGAAATGTATATGGCTCGGGTAACTGTCAGCCCCGTCCGCGATGACACCAAATATGGGATGGTTCTAAACAAGCGGGGCAGGTTCCAGACTGTTCTGCAAGGCAAGCATCCAGTTGCTGTGTCTCAGGAGTTTGGTAACGCCAGGACGCCAGCGCATCCGTTCCTTCGTGTGTCCCTTGAGCGAAATGCTGGCGCGGTAATGGACTTGCTGGCTGGCGAAATTTCAGCAGTCATCAATCGATTTGATAAAGGTCTAAAGGTGTAAGCATGGCTCAAATCGGTTCACTCTCAGTCAAACTCGGCCTAATAACGGTCGAGTGGGATCAGGCAACAGCAAAGGCCAAGCAGCAAGCCAAAGACTTACAGAAGTCCTTTGGTGATCTTGGCGAGAACATCAAGACGCTTTCTGGTTATTGGAAAACTCTCGGTGGTGCGATTGGTGTTGGCTCGCTCGGGTTCGGTGCGCTGCTCCAGCAGACGATTTCCTTTACCGCTGAAATCAAAGACCTGTCCAATTCGTTCGGACTTACTATCGGGCAGACTCTTGCATTCAGAAGTGCATTGATGGGCGCTGGTGCGAGTGCAGACTCAGCAACGAAGATGATTAGCACCTTGTTCGGCAAGGTAGACGAAGCGCAGAAGGGAAACGATACAGTAATTGCACAGTTTGAGAAGTTGGGCATCAGCTTTTCAGACTTGCAAAAACTCTCGCCCTATGACGCAATCCAGAAGGTTGCCGCTGGTTTCTCAAACATCAACAACCAGTTTGAAAAAACCAAGATGATTAAGGAGTTCTTTGGAAAGGCCGGGATTGGCATTTCCATTGACGAAATCTCAGCTTCACTTGCAAAGGGTACGGGTGAGTTTGATAAACACGCAGCTTCGCTAAAGAAGTTGGGCGAGGTCGAGGACAGTCTAAAGCGGTCAATGGAAAATATGAAGATCGCATTTGCCGATCTGATTGCTCCATTCGCGCACGAAGGCAACATCAGCGTTGACAAGTTCAGTGCAGCTATCAAGGCAATGGTTGCTGCATTTGCAGTTGGCCAGGTGATTAAGTTCGCAACAGCTATTTGGGAAATAAAGAAAGCTGTTGATGCCGCAAAGTTAGCGACTGTTGCTTTTGATATTGTCACGACAAAATCAATCATTGGCCTTGCTGCAAAAGCTGCTGCCGTTCTTGCGGGATTTGCTGCTTATAAATATTCAATGAGCGAGTCTGAAAACCAGATCGTCCCTGAATCTGGAGGCGAACAAGAAACCGCACAGGCAGCGATGGATCGAATCCATGCAGCACGGGCAGCTAGAGACAAAGAGGTTGAAGCAAAGCGCACGTCGGTCGATCTGACAAACCAACTAATCAGGTTTGATTCGCAACGCGCAGCAATTCAGCAAGAAATGATCTCTGGCGGTCAAACATATGGCAAGCTAATGCTTGAAGATGTTAATTTGGCTGAGAAGAAAGCACAGATCAATTCCAAGCGTGATGCTGATCTGTTGGCAGCAAAGGACGGAACAGCCGCACTGAAAGGCCAGATTAACGCCTTGGCTGACGCAGAGATTCGACGGGCAACCAATAGTTCTGCCGCAAACAAGAAGCTGGTTAAAGACACAGACCAATACCGGCAGATGCTGGAAAACATTGCGGCTAATCCTAGCTTTAGAAGGTTTGAAGCAACCAATTACGGAGCGGCAAGCGCGGCTGGTGAGGCGAACTACCAGGAGGGTGTCGGAGCGCGTTACCAACACGGAACAGCAGCCGATGAACAGAAACGACTTGCAACGCTTGCAAACCAGCGCCTTCAATACGAAAACAGCCTTTACCTTTTGATGCCGCAAGAACAGGAATATTTGCTTGCTCAGTATGATTTGGAAGCGAAGATTACAGAGTTCAGACGCGAACAGAAGCGACTTGGGCAAGACCCTGCGCTTATCAGTGAACGCGCTGACGAAATGAGAACTATTGGTGCTCAGACCATCAAATTGAATCAGCAGACAAAAGACCAGCAGAAGACATTTCAGTACGGATGGGAATCGGCATTCAGTTCTTACATGGACAACGCCACCAACGCAGCAGAGATTGCTGGTGATTCGTTCAACTCGATCACATCAAACATGAACACGGCACTTGATAACTTTGTCAAGACCGGAAAACTCAGCTTCAAAGATTTCGCTAGAAGTGTTATCCAGGATTTGATAGCCATTCAATTAAGAGCGTCAGCAAGCGGTTTGCTAAAAATGTTCCTGAGTTCATTCGGCGGCGCGAACACATCAAACACCACCGGCCCCGTTGACGGGTTTGGAGGCGCTTACGCAGATGGCGGCAATCCTCCTACTGGGGTTCCTAGCATTGTCGGTGAGAACGGCCCCGAATTGTTCATCCCAAAGACAGCCGGGACAGTGATCCCAAATGGCGCAATGGCGAAGATGGGTGGCACTACTAACGTCACCAACTACAACATACAAGCCATTGATACCAAGTCCTTTGAGGATCGCATCCTTGGCAGTTCAAAGGCTGTATGGGCGGCGAACGCATATGGTGCGAAAAACCTTGCATTGGGGAGAGGTAGAACATGAGCCTACAGACCATCTTTGAGATTTCAGAATCATTCTCTGTCAACAATAGGCGCGTAGTTGGTCAGCAACAAAGCCGGTCGGGGCAGATGCGCGTTGCACAGTACCTGACCTCTGTGCCGTGGCAGTTCACCGTCAAGCCAAATTCGTTCCTGTACTACCCACAGGTACGCGATGTGATCCAGGCGATTGACAACTACGACAGACAACTCCCGCAGACGATCAGCTTTGCCAGTACGAACCTTCAATGGTTCACGGTGTATCAGGGAGATATAACATCTGGAACGATCACCCTTGCAGCAACGCCAGCGGCAAACTCGCAAACACTGTCAATCGCTTTTACTACTGGCAGTGGGTACGCTTTCAAGGCTGGCGACTTTATTATGATCGGCGGCTACAGCTACAAGGTGACAGCCAACGTATCGATGGCGACTTCACCAGCAAATGTCACCATTCACAGACCGATCATTGGATCACCGTCAAGCGGTGCGACGGTTTCCAAGGGTACGGACTGTACATTTTCTCTACTGGCCCAACAATGCCCAACCTACACGCTAAACCCGATGACAAACGGTGCTTTCGTGCAATGGGATGGTGACTTTGTATTTATAGAGGACATTACAGGATGAGTACCACAATGAACGCACTCAACAGTGCGTCAATCCGACACGCTGAGTTTGTCAGGCTTATCACTCCGTCTGATACCTATTACTTCTGTAACGCAGCAGAGGCAATCACAGTAAACAGCATGACGTTCACCAATCTTGGCAGTCTGCTTTCAATAAGCCAGATTCAGAACGATGTGAAGGCAACTTCATCTGATCTGACAATCTCTCTTACTGGCGTGGACGGAAGCAATGTTGGGATCATCCTATCGGCTGACATCAAGGGTAGCAACATTGATATTTGGCGTGGCTTCCTTGACAGCAACAACCAAATCATCACGACACCTACGCAGCAGTTCTTCAAGCGATATACAGGGATCGTTTCCAATGTCTCAATCACTGAGAACTGGAACGATCAGACAAGATCGCGCATTGCAACCTGCGGCCTGTCTTGCGCCAGCTTCAGAACCATTCTTGAGAACAGAATCCAAGGCGTAAAGACAGTTCCGAAAGCATGGCAGTTCTTCTATCCGGCAGACACCAGCATGAACCGGGTTCCAGTGATCGCATCGACGTTCTTTGATTTCGGGAAAGAGCCGATTGCTGGAAGCCAGTCTGACCCCGGCACAGCGCAGTTTGTGGATTATGGAGCATCTTCCGTATAAGCACCATGATTAGAGAGGCACACAGGCACGATATACCCGCATTGGTAGAGATGATGCGGGACTATTCAGCGCAAGCGCCTGTGCCTGTTCTGAGGGCTGCAAACACCCATGATGCAGACCATGTTGGACGTATGTTCTTTGAATTGATCGTAGGGCGCGGATTTGTCCTTGTTGATGACCAGCATCGCGGGTTTATCGCCGCAATCATCATCGGCAATATTTGGTGTCCGTTAGTTCGTGAGCTGCACGAATTGGCCTGGTGGGTAAAGCCAGAACACAGGAACAGCACCATTGGCGGCAGACTGTGGAACGAATTTAACCACCGTGCCGGGGCTTTGCTGGTGGAGAAAAAGATTGATTTTGCTTGCACATCAGTATTGGCAAACTCTCCGCTGATCGACTATACGAAACGAGGCTACCAAACAATGGAAGCCACATTTTTCAGGGATAAATAAAATGCCAGCAATACTAATTGCCGTATTGATTGACATAGGCATGAGCGCCGCAGTAGCAACCTTCGTTGTCAACTTCGCTCTGTCCTATCTGATAACTCGGCTGTTCGCAACCGGCGCACCGACTCAGACAGACAACGGAGTACGCCAGCAGGTTCCTCCAAGTACAAACAACTCCATTCCTATCGTCTATGGCGATGCGTATCTTGGCGGGACATTCGTTGATGCTGTTTTGTCAACAGATCAAAAGACGATGTATTACGTCTTGGCAATCTCAAGCATTAGCCCTAACGGTCAATTCACTTTTGACCAGACAAAGATGTATTGGGCAGATCAGATCATTACCTTTGATGGGACAGACCATACAAAGGTTGTAAGTCTGACTGACGGCGCAGCTACACCAAACGTCAATACAAAGGTCAACGGCAATATCTACATCAACCTCTACACATCAAGCGCCACAGGAACAATCACCAGTGCAAACGGTGCTGCTGCACCTTCTGTTGTTATGGGTGGGGCAGATATAGCCACCGCACAGCACTGGACTGGTATAAGGCAGATGAACGGGCTTGCATTCGCCATTGTCAAACTTCAGTACAGCCAAGACGCAGGAACAACGCAGATGCAAGCGGTAACGTTTCATGTCAGTCACTACCTCAACAGTGCTGGCGCTGCTGTTCCGGGTGACGTTTGGTACGACTACATGACCAATGAGGTTTACGGTGGCGGCATGGACGTCTCGCTTGTCAATTCAACCTCACGCACGGCCCTGAACACTTACAGCAACGCAACCATCACATTCACTGATTCGGACGGCAACCCTTCTACTCAGCCTCGTTATCGAATCAACGGCGTATTGGATACAGGCCAGAATGTCCTATCCAACATCGACCGAATTTTGGTTGCCTGTGATAGCTGGAACCAATACAACGCAGCGTCAGGACAGTGGACAGCAGTTATCAATCAAGCGCAGAGCACAGCGTTTGCCTTTGACGATACAAACATCATTGGTGAAATCAAGGTTTCCGCGATTGATCTGACAAGTTCAATCAACCAGGTAGAAGCAACATTTCCAAGCAAACTGAATCGGGATCAGACAGATGTTGTGTTCATTGAAACGCCAGCAATTCTGCTTTATCCCAATGAGCCGATTAACAAGTATTCGGTCAAGTTCGATCTGTCAAATGATTCAGTGCAGACTCATTACTTAGCGAATCGACTTCTGGAACAGGCGCGGGAAGATTTAATAGTCACGATCAATGCAGCCTATCCAGCAATTCAGGTTGATGCTGGTGACGTTGTGAGCCTGACCAATACGGCCTATGGCTGGACAGCAAAACTGTTCCGAGTGATGAAAATCACAGAGGTGTCATTGCCTGACGGCAATCTTGGTGCTTCGCTCGACTTGAGTGAGTACAACGCACAGGTGTATGACGATAAGGATATTACACAGTTCTCGCCAGAACCAAACAGCGGACTTGTCTCAACTGCATATTTCTCAAGTCTTACCGCACCTGTCGTTTCTGCTTCAAGACCAGCCGCTTCTATTCCTTCGTTTGATATACAAGTAACGACTCCTGTAATTGGGCGAGTAACCAACATCAGTTTGTATTACACAACCACTGCATCCCCGTCTGCGGGTGATTGGCTTCCACTCGCTAACTATGAAACTACCAATTCACAACCAATCGCGCAGTCAACAACATATCAGTTTGGTGATTTGATACTTCCACTTGGAACATATTATTTTGGGTTTATTGTTCGCAACGATGTAAGTGCTTCAATCTTGTCGGCAATGAGCTCATCATTTGCTTGGGTTCCAACTGGTATGTCATCAACCAGAACTGCAAGATTGGAAATGTTTAAGTGGGCGACTTCAACACCAGCATCATTCCCGTCAGGAACATCGACCTATACATGGGCAACTGGCTCTTTCACTAATCCAGCAACACTAAACGGATGGAGCCAAACACCGGGATCGCCAACAGTCGGATATACCCTGTTTGGTTGCAATCAGGTGTATGCTGACACATTAACCACATCAACCAGCACGGTTACATGGTCAACATCCACGGCTTATCCGGTTGGATATGCGGGGACTAATGGAACTAATGGTTCTCCTGGCAATGCCGGTAATAGTGCATCTAGGGCATATGCCTTGTACACAGGGAACCCAACAGTTACCGGGTCAGCCGTAGTTAAGTCTGGAACTACGTTGCCAGCAACTACTGATTTTTCACCAACAGCGGCAACATCGTTTACTTCCATTGTACAAAATCCAGGATCAAGTCAGGCAATGTTCCAGAGTGATGGGATATATAACCCGGTCACAAATCAAACCACATGGGGAACGCCATACCTATCCAATTTGAAAGTCGGTAATTTGTCGGCAATATCTGCTGATGTTGGGACGATTACGTCAGGGTCTATTACCGGGACAGAGATTAAGACTGCCGCCAGTGGCAGAAGAATCACATTAAACGAAGGCGGTGATCTTGCATTCCATGTGAGAGATGGTAGCGGGACAGTAATTGGCAGCGTCATTTCTGATGCTTCAACAGGAACAGCAGTTGGGACATTTGGCAGCACCAGTGGTTCAGCAAATGGAGTTACTGGTTTGTCTGGAACAGGCTCTGCGACAACTGGAATTTCAAATAGTGGCGTT
>SESG01012078.1_pt1 | contig 17419 bp, 20 predicted proteins | sample 3171421 | NCBI WGS metagenome assembly SESG01 (sample SAMN10866946, study PRJNA518727) | freshwater metagenome | biome: subpolar coniferous forest; feature: holomictic lake; material: water; isolation source: holomictic Lake 227, 6 m and 8 m depth | place: Canada: near Kenora, Ontario | collected... | reverse complement strand
TTTAGAGGGCGACTATAAGGCCAAGAATCAAGTAATAGAAAATGAAATGGTACTAATTAATAAGGACTTACAAGAGCTAGAAATCAAAAAACAGAGTCAAGATAATATTACTTTGGAACGGATAAGAAATGCGTTTTTAGAGCCTAAAATAATACAAAAAGCGTTTTTATTGCAAAAACCTGACGAACAGCGAAATACTCTTATTGGCGTACTTTGGAACGCTACTATTGATAACAAAAAAATCGCTAATATTTCTTTCAAAGAGCCATATAATGTCCTCTCTAAAATTGAAAATAAAAGCGATTTTGATTCAGTGCGGAGGGGGAGGGATTCGAACCCTCGGTCGGCTTTCACCGACGACAGTTTTCAAGACTGTTCCATTCAACCACTCTGGCACCCCTCCTAAACTTTGTTTTTACCCTAATACTATAATAAATAATTACACATATGTCAAAATTACCAACGGTACCCATAATAATCAATTATTCAAAATCTCGGGTGTTTATGATACAATAATAGCATAATTAATTTATTATAAATCTATGGCTATAATAACCTGGGGCGAAGATTTTTCAGTTGGTGTTCATGAATTAGATGAACAGCATAAAGAGCTAATTCTAATTATTAACGAACTCTTTGCTTTGTACGCCGCGAAGAAATTTAAGAATACGGACGTAACTCCTATTTTTCAGTCGCTAAAGAAATATAGCGATGCTCATTTAAGCACTGAAGAGCATTACTTTATTCTCTATAATTACCCGAAATTAGTTCAGCACGTTGAGCAACACAATCTCTATCGCAAAAAATTAGCAGAACTTGAAGCAAATTATAATACTGAAAATAGTGAAAAAACATTATTTGCTCTCAACGACTTCCTAAATGAATGGTGGACCTGGCATATCAACCATGTCGATAAAGAATATACTGAATATTTCCACGCTAACGGATTAAAATAAAAAGTATAATAAAAAAGACCGGAAACAATCTGGTCTTTTTTTATATTCACTTTTATTAATTATAGCTTTAAGGCCTCGATATCTTTAAGCACTTCCGCAGCGTGCTCGGCTGGCTTAACCCTTTCGTAGACCTTGGCGATTTTGCCCATCGGGTCAATTAAATATGAGACGCGTTTGAATAAACCGCCGGCCTCATATGCCGTAACGATTACTTTTTCTTTATCGGACAAGAGCGTAAAAGGCAAGGAAAACTTATTAACAAACTTCTCGTGGCTAGCAACCGAATCAGTGCTTACGCCTAAAATTACCGCTTCTGATTTTTCAAAATGTGGAAAATTATCTCGGAGACTGCAAGCCTCGACCGCACATCCCGGAGTATTATCGCGCGGATAGAAATATAATAAAACCCATTTACCGAGGTAGTCGGATAATTTATGAGTAATTTCCTTTTGATCTTGGGCCTCAATCGCTGGGGCCATAATTCCAGTTTTTAACATATACAAATCATTAATTTATTAGCTATTAGAATATTACGCATTAATTGCTTATTTAATTGTTATAAAAAAGCACCCGATATTTTGGGTGCCTGTGCTTGTCTTTAATAATTACATATTAACGCTTGGAGTTTGCTTGTCTTTTCGAAAAGCTCTGCGTTTATCTTTTCCACGTTTTCAACTTCACTCGCCAGTTCTGCCTTTTTCCTTAATAGGTCTTTTATATTGGAGCTCATGTTTTCTTCAAGGCGATTAATCTCAGACTGAACATATATTCGTATATGTTTTTCATCCGGCTTGAAAAAGCGCCAAACAAAAAATGAAAAATACATTCTATATCCGCTAATGAACCCTACTAGGCCACCAAATATTGCCATTGTTATGAGAAGCCAATTAGCGACTTCAGGAAAGGATGATGTAGTTCCATCAAGTATGCTCGCACCGCGGTCGATAGTCTGAAATAAATAGCAAATAGCTACTGCTATTAAGGCATAAAGGACCAGCCATTCGAGCCCGCAAATGAAGCGACCACTTTTTGACTGACAGAAACTATTTCTGTTGATTTCGGAAGGAATTTTTTCTGTGTTCATTTCTTTCTATTTTTATCTTCTGTGAATTTTCTGCCATCCAATGCCGCGCAAATCTTTTTCAACTTCCGAAAAAGATTCAGGATTATGGACCATCATATTTAGATTAGCACGAACAGATTCGCAAGGGAGTCCCATAAAATTTTTCTTATCCGCATATGCATCCAAATCTTGTTCAATTTCGTTTACTCGGAAACTATAGTTCGATATTTTCAAATAGCTTCCATCTGGTGGTAAAAAATTTACAAAAATTTGTTTAATAAAATAATTCTGGCCTACTTCGAGCCGGTACATTACAAGGGTTAAGTTCATGGTTTGGGGTTTATGGTGAATATTTATGTTAATTTTAACGTACTATTTAATGATTGTTGACTATAACATTTTTTATTAAATAAGTCAATATATAGAAAAAATCCCTTACTTATAAATATCAAAAGCCACTGTCTTTATATATTTTATCGATGAATAAATTTTTATAATGTGAAATCGGGCATACAAAATAAAACAACCCGTTTGGGTTGTTTTATTTAAACGCGGAGACGAGAGGATTCGAACCCCTGATACCCTTTCGGGTATACCGCATTTCGAGTGCGGCGCATTCAACCAACTCTGCCACGTCTCCTTTTCTTTATCGTTTTAAATTATCAATTTCTTCATCAGTCAAATAGTCCCATTTACCTTCGGGTAAACCGCCTAAGGATAGGCTGCCCAGGCTGATTCTTTTTAAATCAATAACTCTTGTCCCTAAGACATCAAACATACGACGAATCTGTCTTTTTTTGCCCTCGTTTAAGGTTATTACAAATAAGTCATTTTGTAAATATTTTGCGCGCACTGCTTTTACAACACCGTCACCGTCACCGATATCAACTCCGCCCAGAAGTTCTTTTATCACCATTTCGGGGTTTATTACTTCATCGCGTATTTTGACTTCGTATTCTTTGTCATGCTCATAGCGCGGATGGGATAATTTTAATGTTAAGTCGCCGTCGTTGGTCAGCAGAATCAAACCGTGGCTATCTTTATCGAGTCGTCCAACGGCAAAGAGGCGAGTCGGAAGATCTACTAAATCGAAGATGTTTTGTTCGTTGGCAAATTTACGGTTAGTGCAGGTATAACCAAGTGGTTTGTTAAGAATAACATAAACCATTTTTTCTGGACTCGAAATAAGACGGCCATTAATCGTAATTTTATCGTTTATTGGGTCAGCTTCTTCACCGATTAAGGCCTGACGGCCATTAATATTTACGACGCCATTTCTAATAAGCTCTTCGCCTTTACGGCGTGAGCAATATCCACTAGCAGCGATTACTTTTTGTAGAATCATTTTCATATATTTCGATTAGTTACGGATATTTTTAATACCAAATTTTTGATTTAAATTTAGGAGACCGATAAGAGCGAGAATGATCCAGAACATGACGGCGAGATCATTTTTAAAATAAGGGACGTCTACTAAACCGTGAACAACTATTGCAACTAGCGCTGACATTAAGCCGAGAGCTAAATATTTTTCAGGATGCTTTTCGCGTCCATAGGTAATTGATAATTTAAGAGCCATGAAAAAGGCTTTAAATAATAGCCACATAAATACGAGCGCACCTAGTAATCCGATTTCACTCCAGAAGTTTAAAAATATATTATGCGGATACATATATATTTCAACCGGTTGCCAATATTTAGCGCGCAGAGTTGAACTTGCGCGAAGTGTCTCGTCGAAATTTGCGATATTATCGCTGTTGAAAAAAATTCCTTCCTGATGGTACGGAGCGACGGCAGCTTGATAATTATTTAAGCCAACGCCGGTAATAAACTTTGTCCCGCTTAAAGCGAGAAAAGTTTCCTTCCATTGTCTTTGTCTGATTTGCCCCGATAAATCATTAAGAGTCAATTTAGTAATGACGAAATCTTTCGCGGGGGCGAAGAAAAATAATGATCCTGCAACAATTATTGCGAGAATTATCGTCGCGATTCTTTGACGACGCCCAGCGAGCAGGCCGAAAGAAATAAGTCCGGCGACAATACCGATTAAAGCACCCTCAGAACGAGCGAAGTAGATTGAAAGCAGAGAGGCGGCAATAACTAAAATAATTAAAATCTTCTTGAAAGTTTTTGTTAGCGTTGTTGAATGTGGCAAAGAAAAAAACCAACCCAAGAATATAAGAACCAGTGGCGCTAAAAATAAACCAACGGCATTAGGATATCCGAACCAGGAAACAACTCTTCTTGTTTCTTCATTTGCCCAGAAAGGATTAGCGATAAATTGGCCGGTAATTTTTTGGTAAATTGCGAGAGCCGAAACGCTAATTGCAGAAAGTAAAAAAGCCCAAAGTATTTTTTGCCAATCTTTTTTCTCGTTGTAGATATTAAAGATTAAAATAAAAACGAGAATTGGTTCAAAAAAATAGGCTTTCCAGATGCCGAGAGCGCCTAGATTAAAGCTAGCGATGCCGGTCGCAATGAATGAGAAAATAATAAGAAGAATAATTTCGACAGAGAATGGGTAGGGAGTTCTCTCGCCGCCTTTTTTAAATAAGCTTTTTATTTTTGGAAGCCATTTTTTAATAAACCAAACCGCGAAAGTGATTAAAATCATTAATTCTAGCGCTGTTGAGGGAATGCTAAGCACTGAAAAGCGAATTAAATAAGCGGGTAGGGCGGCAATTATTATAAATAAAGCATAGTCCAGGCGCCAAAGTGCAAGGATTAGAAATAGAGCGGCAAAAATAGCTATGTAGATAAGCATATTTGTTTATAATTAACTCCTAATATTATATCACCCGTTATATAATCTAACAAAAACCGCCCCCGAAGGAGCGATTTTTATTTTTAGTTCGTAGCTCTTTCAACGTATTCACCAGTTTCGGTATTGATTCTAATTACGTCGCCTTCATCGATAAACATCGGAACGTTAATCTTGGCGCCGGTTTCAATTTCAACTTGCTTATTGACGTTGCCAGCGGAATTACCTTTCACTCCGGGAGGAGCACTGACAACTTTAAATTCCATTTTGATAGGCAAGCTAATTGAGACTGGTTTGCTTTCAAAATATAAAACATCGACATCAGTCCCGTCTTTTAAGAAGAGAGATGCATCGCCAATTTCTTCAATCGGTAAATTAAATTGCTCGTAGTTGCCGTTGTCCATGAAGTAGGCTTCATCTTTATCTTTATACATGAAGTTTGCCTTCTTGGTTTCGGTCTCGGCTTCCTCGGCTTTTTCCGCTCCTTGATAAGTTCTTTCTTGAATACTGCCGTTAATTAGATTGCGGCATTTAACCTTTAAAACAGCGCCGCCTCGGCCCATTTTATGATGGTCAGTTTTAATTATGATATAAGGCTCAGCATTAAGCTTAATGACTTTGCCAGTTTTGATTTCGTTAAAGTTCAACATAAGGTTTTGAGGCTTAGTGAATTATTTGTGAGTTGGAGACAAGAGAGCCATTATACGTGAACGTTTAATAGCCATCGCTAATTTTCTTTGGTGCCATGAGCAAACGCCAGTTCTATCGCCCGGTAAAATTTTCATGTAGAAATTTATAAAGCGTTTTAGAGTGCGCGTGTCTTTGTAGTCGACGTCAAGATTGTTGACGCAAAAATAACATTCTTTAATTTTTTTAGTCATAAGTTTAATAATTTATTAGAAGGGAATATTCTCAACACGAATTTCTTCGTCGTCAATCGCCTCGTCAGGGATTTCGATAGTTGCTTCAGAAGAATTACTTCTTGGAGCACTCATTCCGTCGCCCATTGCTGAACCGCCTTTTGTATCAAGCATGATCATGTTTTCGGTAACGATTTCAGTGCGATAACGCTTTACGCCGTCTTGTCCGGTCCAATCGGTTGTCTGCAGTCTTCCTTCGATGAAAACCTTAGAGCCTTTATGAAGATATTTAGAACAGATATCGGCTAATTTTCTCCAAGCGATAATATTGTGAAATTCTGTCTTTTTTTGTTGTTGTCCGCTTTGGTCAGTCCAGACTAAATTAGTTGCGACTGAGAAAGAAGCGACATTTTGACCGGAGGGAGTATTTCTCATTTCAGGATCACGAGTTAAATTGCCGATGATCATTACTTTGTTTAGATTCATATTGTTGGATAAATTCTATTTCTAGAATTAAATTTAATTAAATTAAATCTTTGGCACTTAAGATGCCTTCCAATTTTTCGTCTAAATCCTTTAAATCAACTCGCTTGTCAGCTGCCTTTGGAGCAGAGATAGGAGTAATTGAGGTGGACGCTTTTTTGTCTTTTACTTCTTGTTGTTTTTCAGCGGCGGCCTTTTTAGAATCGATCTTGGCGCGAATAACTTGAGCGCGTGCGATTTCTTCGGCTGTTTTAGCTTTCTTAACGACAATTTGATGACGTAAAACATCGGCCGATAATCTTAAATTTTGATCGACTTTGGCTAACGCGCTCCCTTCTAGATCAAATTCAAATAAGCTGTAATACCCATAGGCATTGTGCTTTATTTCGTAGGCCAACTTTTTCTTGCCCCAGTACTCGTTACTGGTAATTTGACCACCATTCTCGGTGATAACTTGGCCGACTTTTTCCGCTATGGTTTTGGCTTCATCGTCGGTGAACTTATTAGGCATGATGAAGAGCATTTCATAATGGGTTGCTCCGGCTGATTTGGTTTTTGACATAGTTATTATAGATTATGAGCTATAAAGATTATTTAAAGAATTTCTAAATAATTTCTAAAACCCACTTATTAAATAAAATCCCCAAGTATTCAAAATCCTTTGGGGTTTATGAATACCTTTAATTCTGCTCTAATATTGGCAGAATTATCTTAGCTTAAAGCCGAGATATGGGAAAGATATTGTGTATATTTATTTGTAGACTCAGATTATCACGAACTTTAATTAATTGCAAGTGCCCCATAATTGCCACATGCGCGAGATTAAGATAGAATAAACTGTATGAAATACTTTTTTGTGCTTGGTACAAATACAGCCCTATCAGTCGCGGAACTCGCGGCTGCCGTTGATTTAAAGAAGGTCAGTCTTTTGGCAACCGACTTTTTAATTTGGGAAACGGATACGGAGATAAATCCGGAGGCTCTTATGAAAAGATTGGGCGGCGTTATTAAAATTGGCGAAATTCGCGAAGAAGTCGCTGAGGGTAACGAAGAGAAACTTCTTAAATCATTAACTGATTTAGCGAAAATAAAGAAATACCAGAGCAAAGAGGGAAAGTTTAATTTTGGCTTTTCGGATTATGGTAAGTTTCAATTTAATAAACAAAACCTGGGATTAAAGTTAAAGAAATATTTTAGCGAAGAAAATATTAGTTCCCGTTTTGTTATCAGTCGCGAAAAAACATTATCGAGCGTTGTTGTTACGCAAAATAAATTAATTGCGCGGGGAATCGAATTTATTTTAATAAAAGAAGAAAAAAAAATATTAATTGGCGAAACGCTTTCCGTTCAACCATTTAAAGATTTATCACGTCGCGACTACGGACGACCAGCTCGAGATGATCAATCAGGAATGCTACCGCCAAAATTAGCGCAGATAATGATTAACCTTGCGCAGGTCAGAAATTTCGATGACGTAATTATTGATCCTTTTTGTGGCTCAGGAACTATTTTAAGTGAAGCGATGCTTGCAGGCTATAAACATTTATTCGGTTCCGATCTATCAGCGCGCGCCATTGACGATACACACAAAAACATCAGCTGGATAAGGGAATTGTATGATATTAAAAATGTCAAACTTAAAATATTAGTGAAGAACGTTACCAATCTTTCTAAGTTTATTAAAGCTAATTTAGCGGAAGCGGTTATTACTGAGCCATTTCTAGGCCCGCAACGTGGTTTAATTGATTTCAAAACTGTTGCGCGTAATCTCGAAGACCTTTATAGTCTTGCCCTGAAAGAATTTCAAATTGTTTTGCATTCTGGCGGGCGTGTAGTTATGATTTGGCCAATGTTTTACGGGCAGAAACCAATTACCCCGAATTATAATGGTTTTAAAATACTGAATATGATTCCAGAAGAATTACGAAGTAGTGAATTTATTAAAAAACATTATCGTGAAACTATTATTTATGGTCGTCCCGGACAAAAAGTTTATCGCGAGATTGTGGTTTTAGAGAAGTTATAAAATAATCTGTTAGAGAAAATAAAAAACGCGCTCCAATTGGGCGCGTTTTGTAAATAAGATTATTTCGAGTTTTGAAGCTTTTAGATGTAAGCTTTTTACACTTTAAATTTTCTCCAGGGTAGCATTATCGTTATTGGTTTTTTTGTTATCTGATGTTGAATTACAAGAATGATAATAACAATAATAACAGAGCCGATAAACAGTGGATTTAGGCTTATGGTGAGGACAAATAATCCGAAGAATGCAGCTAGCACCTCAATGAGAGCCATTAAAGCTATTAAGCGATATACAACGCTCCATATAGCAAATAATCCGAGCGACAGAAAACGCCGAGTTTTATTTTTAGCTTTCGCTTTTATGGCCGCTATTTTTTCATCTTCGTCATAGTCTTCGAATTTGACGGCGATCCAGATTACGAAGGGCAGTAGTAAAACGCTTATTAGCCAGACAATAATGTCAGTATGGACTTCGGTTTCCTGGGTTTTTACTAATTCAGTTTTCAAGATTATGAATCTTAAATTTTGATCGAATAGAATTGTACCGGTAGTTATCAATTGCTCTTTGTTGGCGTATGTTCCAGTCCAGTGTTCTGTTCTCTCGGCATTACTCATCGGACGCGTCCAAGGGGTCGGTTTGCCTGCGCCAAGATAGGCGTCGATAATTTCATTTTCATAAAGCAGAGCATTGACCCTAGTCGCGATGAGTATCGTATCAAGAATTGAATCAATTCTTAAACTTGCTGCGCCAGTGTAAGTAATCGTACCAGTTTTAGGGTCAAATTTACTGCTCTTTTCCTGCTCGCCATCCTTAATTGTGCAGAAAACAGCAAGTTTCGTTAGTAAGCCGTTTGTTTCGGCTACTTTAAAACTGACTTTATTTGGATTAATTTTCACCTCTCTTGTTTCAGCTTTTGCATAGTGCCCGAACGTACAGGCTAAAAGAAAAATTGCTAACAGTTTTTTCATGATTTCTCGTTTTTTGGTTTGTTTTTAAATGTAAAAGTTCTGTAAAAAAATACACTATTTTAACCAAATAGTGTATCATATTTATCAAATTTAGTCAATATCTAGCGATTTATCAAGAAATTGCAGACATCGCCATCAGAGACGACATATTCTTTGCCCTCGGTTCTGATTAAACCAAGCTCTTTAGCTTTAGCATCACTTCCGCATTCAACAAATTTTTCCCAATTAATAACCTCGGCGCGAATAAATCCCTTAATAAAGTCAGTATGGATTTCTCCGGCTGCCTGTGGTGCCTTAGAACCGTGCTTAACGGTCCAAGCTCGTGTTTCGTCAGAGCCAGTAGTAAAGAATGTATCGAGTCCTAGAAGCTTATATGAGCTCTGGATTAGGCGATCTAATCCGCTTTGTTCAAGTCCGAGCTCTTTTATATATTCAGCTTGGTCTTCTTCGGGTAAATTTACGATTTCTTCCTCTAATTTTACATTAATTTTTATAATAAGATCATTTGTCGCTGGCAAAACATCTCCTGTATGACTTTCGTCGATATTTAAGAGATAGAGAATAGGTTTGATAGTTAAAAGATTGAGTGTTTTTACAAATGGTAAATCTTCATCGCTAAATTCTAAATCTCTAACCGCTTTACCAATTGCTAAATGTTGAAATATTTTATCTAATATTCGAGCAGAATTAATCAATTCCTTGTCGCCGCTCTTTGCCTCACGCTTAACTTTATCTAAGCGCTTTTCTATTGTTGCTAAATCAGCGAAGATAAGCTCCATATTAATGGTTTCTTTATCGCTCGCCGGATCAATTCTACCGTCGACATGGATGATATTTTTATCTTTAAAGTCGCGAATCACCTCGCAAATAGCGTCACATTCTCTAATATGAGCCAAAAATTTATTACCAAGCCCCTCGCCTTTACTCGCTCCAGCGACTAGCCCAGCAATATCAACAAATTCGATAGTTGTTGGAATTACTTTGGCTGGTTTTGAGACAACGGCTAGTTTTTCCAAACGAAAATCAGGGACTTTTACAACTCCGACGTTAGGATCAATAGTGCAGAAGGGGTAATTGGCCGCTTCTACGCCTTTTTTAGTTAAAAGATTAAACAGGGTTGATTTACCGACATTTGGCAGACCAACAATTCCAATTGATAATGACATATGGGATTAATATAGCACAATACGAAGAAATAAAAAGAGGCCCACAACGGGCATTTTTTATATAAAAAGATATAATATAATATGTTGCGCCGAGTGAGCCTCGTATCTAATAACATATAATTATGTGTTATCAGACATTGAAGCATCTTTGCTGACTTAAAGAGCGTTGTTCTACCAGCTCTTAGTAAATTTATTTTTATTTTAATTATTTGTGTTAACTTAGATGATAACTTGTAAAAATGTCTTTTTGACTCTTATAAGATATTATCTGTTTTGGTTAACTTTATAATCTACTTAGATTATGTAACGTCAGCGTTTACATTTATTAAAGCTAGTTAAAGAACCTACTAAAATTATAGCACTTATTATTATAGGGGTCAACTATCGTGGACTGAAGTTATTATAAAGCTCAATATTTTTAATAATTATATTAATATTAGCCTAATTTTTTATATATTTCACAGAATATCTCAACTTAAGTCCACGCCTGTTTAGACTTAAAAAATAGTTTTATACACAGATAACACAAGTTATCCACAGTTTTGGCAAATAAAAAACATAAAGCTAATTTCTTTATGTTTTTATTTTGAGGCTTGAGTGGGAGTCGAACCCACGAATGGCAGTTTTGCAAACTGCAGCGTTAGACCACTTCGCCATCAAGCCATTTCTTCGCGCTCGTCTTAGTCATTTGAATTTTAGCCTATCTTATTTGAGTTGTAAACTGGGATCGACGCGCAATTTGTCAAAGTCTGTAAATTTCTTGTTTTTCAGCTTAAAGACAGCCGCCGCGGCTATCATTGCGGCGTTGTCGGTCGTATATTCTTTCGCTGGGACAAGGTAATTGACTCCTGTTAAATCCTTTTTAATTGCAAGGCCAAGACTTTCTCTTAATTCCTGGTTAGCGCTAACGCCTCCAGAGAGCATAACTGTCTTCACCTCAAGCCTTTTAGCAGCCTTAATGGTTTTTGAAATTAATATATCAATAATCGCCTGCTGATATGCAAAGCAATATTCAGGAACTCTTTTTTTCCAACCGGAGTCTTTCTTCAATTGATAGAGAAGGGCAGTTTTTAAGCCGGAAAAGGAAAAATTCGAGTCTTTTGAATTCAGCATTGGTCTCGGTAATGACAAGTCGCTACTTGCATCTATATTCTTCGGGAATGATTTTTTAAAATCATTAGCATATTTAGAGATAATTGGTCCGCCCGGATAACCGAGGTTCATCATTTTAGCTCCCTTGTCATAGGCTTCGCCGGCAGCATCGTCTAGGGTTTCCCCAATAATTTTTATCTTATAGCTTTTATCCATTAATACTAAATTAGTATGTCCACCGGAAACAGTAAGAACTAAGGCAGGAAAATTCACCGGTGTTTCAGGATTAATGAAATTGGAGAAAATATGTCCTTCAACATGGTTAATTTCAATAATTGGTTTATTCCAGGCAAAAGATAAAGTACGGACGGTTTCAATCCCAGTTGTTAAGGATGTGATCAGACCTGGTCCTTTTGTTATGGCAATCACATCAATCTTTGCTGATTTAAGATTGGCAACGCTAAGAGCTTCGTCAATAACGGGCAAGATATTTAAAACATGTTCACGGGCTGCAACTTCAGGAACAACGCCACCATATTTTTTGTGTATCTCAATTTGCGAAGAGATAACATTTGATAAAACTAAAATTCGGCCCGTTTTCGGGTCGGCTTTAATAATTGAGGCGGCAGTTTCGTCGCAGCTAGTTTCTATTCCGAGAATATACATATATGTATATGTAATTGTAGAGTATTTCCAGAAAAAAACAAATTTTTTATTTAATACTCAAAGGTCCCGATGTCCGGAGAGGTGTCATTGTAAGGCAGTCCGACATCAACTCCCTTGTTGATAGCGGGCGAACTTGATTGTAGATGATAATCACTTGATGAAATAAATAGTGGATTTTGCTGAGTTGTATTGCTTAGTGGAATATTGTTCAGATATGTATAATTAGACATTGAGCCAATATTATAGGTCCAGAAATACGGCATAATGTTGGCGTTACTCAGATTATACGAAAGATTATTTTCAATATGTAATCCATCAATAACTCCATTGTTTATGATTCTTATTGGCCCCTGATTAGTAAAATAGGCCATTATATTATTTTTGATATTAATATTCGATAGCGTGCCTCCGGCAATCGGAGTGTTTCCAGATTTTGAGCCAGCCGTCAAATCAACTCCCGCCATATGAATAATATTGTCAGATACCAGTGTATTATTGTAGATATTAACATCTGAAATTCTTGATGAACCACTGGCACTAATTTTAATTGCCCCATAAAAATAGCCGGAAGTATTTGACAGCGTTGCAACATTTCTGTAAAAAGAGATTCTTTTAAAATCAGCTACCAGAGAGCCATACTGGCCGCCCTCATAGGCACGTGAACTAAACAAATATACCGCATTACTAAAGACATTATCATAAATTAAAACATCTTCTGCAATGAGTGGCCACATGGAAATTCCAGTAATGCCATATTCAAATTTATTATTATAGACTAAGGTCTTATAGGTATACTTCGCCTCGATCACAATCCAACTTTTGCCACGATAAGTTGTTCGAGGCGAGGCAGCGCCATTAAGTGGCGCAAACAAATTATCATGTATAGACCAGGAATAAGGATAGTCGCCGATACCCCCACTGGGTCCAGCGCAATCTACGGCCGTATCGCCTCCATAAAATTCATTATTATATATTTCGAAACCGCCTTCGTTGCTCCACACCTCTATATGAAAATTCCAACCCGTGGGTAATGAGATGGATGTTGCACCTGCCGGATTCATATCGGCTCCATCATAGTCGGGCTTATAAGATTTATTGTTATAGTATTTAACTCCTTAGACAATATAAATTTATTTCTAGATATAAAATAATTCATGCTTTAATTATATAATAATTAGGCCTAATTAAGAAGAAAATGTATACATAACGTTAGTCTATTTATATATTTTTTTGCTGTCATTTACAAAAAAAATAAAAAATGATATTTTTAAAAATGTTGTTCATTCTAAAAAAATTACATGAAATACAGAAAAGGTTTGCGAAATTATCAGGGGCGAATGTTTGCTGGATCATCCTGGCTAAGAAATCGTTATTCAGGAGGTGACATGTATGCAGGGGTTAGAACTCTGCGCCGCTGGTTTTTTGGTTTTTGCTAATAACGAAAAAGGAAATGCCAAAGATCGAAGAGTTTGAATAAGAGAGTAATTATTGCTCTCTTTTTTAATAATCATTTTAAAAAAAGAGCACGCTTTCGCGCGCTATTTTTATTTCCGTAGTCCTCAGGCAAATTAAATATTTTTAGAATTATCTTTTAAAAAATAGGCTGATAAAACAACAACAAGTATTGATGAAATTCCATAGAAAAATATTTTCAATAAGTAATCTTCCCAGGAGTTGCTGTTAATAGCTGTGATCACCGCGACAACAATCAAGGCTACGATTATTGTCTGTTTTGTTGAAAATACTTTTTTTTCGTCAAATATACTTTTCATATAAATAAAAAATAGCTAAATATGGCTGTTTGTAAATTAATAGTGATATCAATTCAAGTTTATTGCGGAAATGTACATTTATTTGAGTTAGAATTATATAGTAAATTATAGCAGAATATATCTATTATAAAAACAATCCAATCCAGTTAAGTATTCAATAAAAAGAGAACTAGCAAGTGCTAATTCTCCGATAGTAGTCTTAAAGTCTGAAATTTCTCAAAATTTTAATGAGATTATTGGGGAAATTGAGAAGTGGGCGGAAATTCTGAAGATAGAATAATTTTAATGATTTTTTCATTGTTGACTTTTTTACTCATAAATGGTATTATCATATGTTATTAAAAATAGACTCAATATTCAATTGGGATTATAATATAAGAGTAGTTTGTATTTGCTAAAATTATTAAATATGATCAAAAAGCAACTTAATCCCGATAAAAATAAAATTGATTTGATTAAAAATTTGTATAATCAAGCTCTTAACGATATTGATGTAATTAAAAAAGAGAGGGACAAAAAAATTTTGAATATTTTGAAGGATGTTGATAATAAACATATAGCCAAAGTTCTTCAAGATATAAAAAATATAAAATAAATTTTTAACATTAAAATTAATAATATGGATTTAGAAAATCAGGTCAAAGAGTCTCCATTGGAAAAAGCTAAAAGGTTAAAAGCCGAAAAAGAGTCTAAAGACCAGACTAAGGTTGAGGATGAAGCTAAAAAGCAGGCAGAAACTCAAGCTAATGCTGAAAAATTAGGAGCTCTTAATAATTCAAAACAAGACTTAGAGAATCAACTTAATGAAATCAACTCTAAGATTGAGGCTTCAAGAAGCGAGGCTCATGAAACCAGAGACACCATGAAAGAGGGTGGCTTGGATAAAGACGAAGAATTTAAAAGTGAATATGATTCTACTATTTCCGAAGTAGCCGGTAATTTAAATGAATTGAGAAATGAAAAAAACAAAATTAAGGCTGAGCTAGAACAAGTTAATTCAAATATTGAAAATTTTGATGTAAACGAAGTGATTTCGGAGGGCAAAGAGGCAACCCACGAGGCGGTTAAAAATGTTGAGAAAGAAAACGAAGAAGCGATTATTCAAGTTGAAACTTATCCTGGAGTTGGAGTTGAAAATATTGAAGTTGCTAAAGAAGTTGTGTCGGAAACTAATAAAGAGGTTAATCAAGTAATTGAAAATTCGGGGAAAAATATTAGTGAGGTTGTAGGGGAAAATAAAGAAACGGAGATATTTAAAAACTTCGATAAAATGGATACTTTTGTAAAAGAGAAAAAAACTTCTGGCGATAACAGAAAATCATGGGAAATAGCCTTGGATTATTTAGGCGCTACCCAAGAAGATTACAAAAACAACCCAGAGATTAAAAATAAATTTGATAAACTAACCAATGTTCCTTATTATCGCAACTATAAAGATAGTGATTATATTAAAAATAATTATGGCGAAATATCTTTTGACAAGTTTTCTTCTAATAAAAAAGAAATAATTAGAGCGTCTGAGAACACCGATTTTATTAATAAGAAGAGCGAAAACTTCGATAAAATTGATAAAGAAACTGCTAACATTTTCGATGGCAAGTTTAAATTGGATAATTTATCAGAAAAAGATATTCAAGAAATAAAGAGTAATGTGTCAAAGGCTGAGTTTAATGGTAAGAACGATAAAGACAAATTAGAAATATTACTCGATAAAGGTATTATAGACTCTAAAGATGTATTAAGCTGTGTAGATAAATATAGAGCAAAGACTGGAATGACATTTTTTGATTCGTTATCTCGATTTCCTGACAGCTTAATAAAGAAAATTGATATTAGAAATAGTGTCAGTCAGGAAGCCAATACCGAAAAAGACAAACCGTTAAATACTGGCGACGTTAGATTGTCGCCACTTAAAGCTTTTAATCAAATTATTGCTACAGAAATATTATACGGCGAAAAATCTGGGATGACTAAAGAAAAATTTAAATTTATTAATGATAAAATTAAAGAATTAGACGAAAAGAATGACCCGGCGTACATTAGTGCTTTTTTTACGGACACAGAAAGCATGAAACGTCTTTTTAGTAGACCAGAAGTTGACCAGCAGGGACTAAAAAATATATTTAATAAATTTATTGATGAATGTCGGAAAAATGATGGCGCCCTGGTTCACGGTGGTTTAGATACGCTTTTGATTGCCAAGAAGAATGGTTATATAACGGAAGAAGAGTTTAAAAGGGTTTATCCTGAAAAAATTTAATTATCAATCAAAGTATAAATTATCAACAGTTTTTCAAAATCTCCAATAAATCCGCCCATTGATTTGCTCTCCATTTTCTGCTATAATGCTCTCATAGACTTATAAAATAATAATAAAATAATCTATGGCGGGGAGACAAAACCTAGCATAAGCTAGTCAGATTACGGACAATAATTTAAAAATACGCAGTCTTCAAATAATATAATAAATATAAGCAAAGTCTAAATCTTTGCCAACTCAACTCAAAACACGAGCAATATATCCGGATATACTGCTTGTGTTTTTTGTTTGGTCGAGTGGCCGTCTTATCGGGGCTCCTGCTAAGCCCCAGATAAGACGGCTCTAACTCTTTTAGCGTTCCTTTGATGTAAACATAGTCCGGCTCGACCCCCGCTGTTTTTTTCTTCTTCGGCGGATCCCCCGTGGGGGAGCCGAAGAAGAAAAACAGGGGGCGACCGGTAGTGTTAGTTCAAGAACAAAAACCAGTGTGCCTATTAACTTGACTATAGGCACACTTAACGCCGTTAGCCTATGGATATCAAACCATTAGCTTATCGGCAAAAACTTATCAGGTCAGGCGATTTGATAGAAGTGTATAACTACGAACAAGCGATTAGAATCAATCACAAGAGAAAAAGAAGACAAAGCAAGAAAAAGCCCAAAGTGCCAGAGGTAAAAGAAAGCGAAGAAGAAAAAGAGAATAGAGAGTTTAATCGGTTTAAAAGAAATGAATTTTCGTTTCGCCGGACAAGAGCTAATATTGTCCGCCTCGTTAATTCCAATCCCGACTTAAAGGTTTTTATCACTCTTACCTTTGACGACAAGAAATCGAACGACGGCTCGTTTACGGATATCACCAAATGTAATTTAATCTTCTCTAATTTTATTAAAAGATTAAAACGGCATTATCCGGACTTGAGATATTTGGCCGTTCCCGAATTTCAAGGCGATTATTATTTCTACTCCAAGATTAAAAAGGAGTTCGGCGGAAATATTCATTATCATGTCTTATCTAATTTACCCTATACGGCTAATAGCAGATTAGCTGATATTTGGAAATTTGGTTTCGTTAAGATTAATAACGTCCGCCATGTTTCTCGTGTTGGGCTTTATGTCGCTAAGTATATTGGTAAAGAATTGTTTGACGGTCGGTTAGCCGGCAAGAAGAAAATCTTTTATTCTCGTCAGTTAATAAAACCCGAAGTCTTCATCGGAGTTAAGGCCAGAGAGTATTTTAACAGTCTAAAATCGCCTCCTGAATTATTGCTCGATAAGCAGTATCATTCCGAATATGTCGGAGAGGTTCGCTACCGCCTCTTTAAAAACGGTTAGCAGTCTTTGATTAAATC
>SESG01022111.1_pt1 | contig 17427 bp, 14 predicted proteins | sample 3171421 | NCBI WGS metagenome assembly SESG01 (sample SAMN10866946, study PRJNA518727) | freshwater metagenome | biome: subpolar coniferous forest; feature: holomictic lake; material: water; isolation source: holomictic Lake 227, 6 m and 8 m depth | place: Canada: near Kenora, Ontario | collected... | reverse complement strand
CACGTTCTGATGAAAACTTGAATGTGTTGAGAATCTCTGAATTGACAGGTGCCTCAAAACATCATGTTGCAAAAATAATGCAAAGACTGGTAAAAGACAATTTTCTAATTTCTACACGTGGTCCGAATGGTGGTTTTGCACTAAAAAGACCAGCGGAAGATATCTCCATTCTGGATATCTATGAATCAATTGATGGCGCTATCAGTATGGAAAAATGTCCGATGGACAACGCTATATGCCCATTTGAAATGTGCCTGGTGGGTACCGTTGTTAGCAATGCAACTCGTGAAATCAGGACTTTCTTTTCAAAACAACGTTTATCCGACTATGTTGGGCACGGAATAAAACTTAAGGCAAAGGCTTAAGCTGCATTTTTTTTAATATAATTGCGAAATTCGTTACTTAAATACTTTAATAGATTTTTTATTGAAAGCTTTAATAAATAAATGAAAAGACAGATAATAAATATAGATGAAGACAAATGTGACGGATGTGCTTTATGTATTCCCAACTGCCACGAAGGAGCCCTGCAAATTATAGATGGAAAAGCACGTTTGATCAGTGATTTATTCTGTGATGGCTTGGGCGCTTGTCTGGGCCATTGTCCACAAGAAGCCATTACACTGGAGGAGCGTGAGGCTGAACCTTACAATGAGCGTATGGTGATGGCCGTGATCGTAACACAGGGAAGAAATACAATACTGGCTCACCTGCAACATCTACGGGAACATAACGAAGAAGGTTTCCTTAAGGAAGCCGTAGCCTATTTAAAAGAAAATAATATAGATATGTCAGAACAATTAACTCATTCCCTTGACCATGGGACAGAACCACTTGGATGTGGGTGTAGCGGCTCATTAGCCCAGGATTTTCGCGAGCAGGCTCCCCTTGCCGCAGGCGCAAACGGAAATTCCAATGCAATGGAAGTCCCTTCAGAACTCAGGCAATGGCCTGTGCAATTGCATTTGTTGAATCCCAGGGCGAGCTACCTTCAGGGTGCTGACCTCGTACTGGCCTCTGATTGTTCCGCTTTCTCTGTCGGCAACTTTCATGCTCAGTTTATCAAAGGTAAAGCTTTGGCTATTGCTTGCCCGAAACTAGATCAGGGTAAGGAGGCTTACATTGAAAAGCTGGCAACCATGGTCAGTGAATCCAAAGTGAATACGATTACTGTCATCATGATGGAAGTTCCTTGTTGCGGTGGTCTGAGTCAACTCGCAAAAGTAGCGCTACAGCAGGCAGGACGGAAAATTCCACTTAAAGAAGTTTATCTGTCAATTAGGGGAGAAGTTCTTTCAGAAGAATGGGCATAAATTACGTCAGCTTTTTACCTTTGTAGGGTAAAGTTGATTTTATGCCTGATCTTTCTACCCATTACATGGGGCTGTCGCTAAAGAACCCGCTGATTGCAGGGAGTTCTGGCTTGACTGCACAAATTGATACCATTAAAGAACTTGCTATCCAAGGTGTTGGTGCTGTTGTTCTTAAGTCTGTTTTTGAAGAAGATCTCGTTTGTAATTCTGATAAACAGAAAACGTTTTCTCAGTATCCAAAATCGCTAAAACAGCACGAGCATGTAGGCACCTGGTCAAGGCATGTCAACATGACTGAATATCTTAGACTGATTGAGCGGTGTAAACAAGAAGTTGATATTCCGATTATTGCCAGCATCAACTGTGTTTCCTCATTTGAATGGATGTCTTTCGCAAGACGTATTGAAAGCTCCGGTGCTGATGCCCTGGAACTCAATTTTTTTGTTCCGCCATCTGACCCGATGAAGAGCAGTGAGGATATTGAAAAAGTCTATTTCGATGTACTTACTGAGTTGATGCGGGTAGTAAAACTACCGCTGGCCGTCAAAATCTCTCCTTATTTTTCAGGAATGACGAAAATGGCACTGAAACTTTCCTGGACAGGAATAGCCGGGATGGTTCTCTTTAACAGGTATTATGTCCCTGATATCGACATCGACACAATAAAAGTTATTCACGGCCCCAAACTGAGTCATCCTGAAGAGATTTACCTCCCATTACGGTGGACGGCTTTACTGTCGGATCGTGTCATGTGTGACATTGCCGCTGCTACCGGCGTTCATGACAGCCAGGGCATGATCAAGATGATACTCGCTGGGGCTAAAGCGGTGCAAGTCACCAGCGCCTTTTATAAGAACGGACCAGCCTACGCGAATTTGATGCTGAAAGGTCTGGAAGCTTGGATGACTGAACATGAGTTTGACAGCATAAAGTCTTTTTGCGGAAAATTGAGTTTAAAAAAGTCCGACAATCCCGCCACATATGAACGTTTTCAGTACTTAAGTAATTTTGGAGGATTTGAGAACGACGAATCCTGAACCTAAGCTATGGCTGGCAATTCCCTTAATGGATGAGCTGGAAAACCTTCCCAATCTGATTGCAGACATCAGCGCCCAAACGTATCGCGATTTTGAAGTGATCTGCTGTGTCAATCAACCGGATACGTGGTGGAATGATCCAATCAAGTTTAGGATTTGTGAGAACAATATAAGCAGCTTACAGTTTCTAAAAGAACATACAAATTATCACCTGCTCGATTATAGCTCCAGAGATACGGGTTGGAAGGGAAAACAATTCGGGGTAGGATGGGCCCGGAAAATCGCTATGGAGGAATGCGCTTCTTTAGCAAAACCAGGAGATGTCATTGTCAGTCTTGATGGTGATACCCGCATCAGGCCACAATATTTCAAAACGATTGTTGAATCTTTAGGCAGGCATCCGCGCAAAACAGCCTTAGCCGTTCCATATTATCATCAGCTTACCCAGGATGAAGTGGCGAACCGTGCCATCCTTCGTTATGAAATCTATATGCGCTATTATGTCATTAACCTTTGGCGTATCGGGAGCCCATTTGCATTCAGTGCACTTGGGAGCGCCATTGCAGTTCCGGTTTGGGCTTACAAAGCGATTGGCGGGATGACCCCAAATAAAAGCGGGGAAGACTTCTATTTCCTGCAAAAGCTTCGTAAATTCGGGGAGATGCTTTTTTGGAACGAAGAGATGGTTTACCCGGCTGCGCGGTTTTCTGACAGGGTGTTTTTCGGAACCGGCCCTGCAATGATGAAAGGTGCGGCAGGCGACTGGAGTAGTTATCCCCTTTATGATTATAAAGAATTTGATCTCGTCAGCCAGACCTATCAACTCTTTCCTGATCTCTTTTCAGCGACAGTTGCTACGCCAATGGACCTTTACCTGGCAGAAGCATTCAAAGAACAGGATCTTTGGCAACCATTGCGTGATAACAATCCTGAATTTCATCGGTTCTTGCATGCATGTCATGGAAAATTAGATGGGCTCAGAATTTTACAGTTTTTAAAGTCGAGACATGCCGGGCCCGAATTATCAGATGAGAGAAACTTATATCATTTTCTTTTGACTTTCTTCCCCAATATTTTGGAAGATATCACTTTTTCTTTTTATCCTGTAGGCTTTGATCATTTAACTATAAATGAGCTAGATATGTTAAGAAATGAGTTGAAATCCATAGAAAACGAATATCAGAAACAACATGATTCCTTATTCTCATGATTACGATACTTGGACCAACAGCATGCGGTAAAACTGCCTTGGCCGCTTATACAGCCAGTCGCTTGTCTGGTGAAGTGATCAGCGCTGATTCCCGCCAGGTCTATCGTGGCATGGATTTGGGTACCGGGAAAGACCTCCTGGATTTTACTGTTGAAGGGAAACAAATTCCGTATCACCTCGTCGACATCCTCGATCCCATGGAGGAATATAATGTGTTTATGTTTCAACAGGGCTTCTTTAAAGCCTATCATGAAATTAAAAACAGAGGCAAGCTCCCGGTTTTATGCGGCGGGACCGGGCTTTACCTGGAATCAGTTTTGGAAGGTTACAATCTCGTCAAGGTTCCAATCGACGAGCCACGCCGTCAGGAACTTGCCAACTGGACTATGGAGGCGCTGGTTGCGCACCTGGCTTCTTTCGGGCCACTCCATGCCACTACTGACATCTCTTCACGCGATCGCCTGCTGAAAGCCATAGAACAAAAAGAGTATTTTCAAAGGCTTGCGCTGAAACCTTTGGGTAATACAAAGGTGGAAAGTCTGACTTTCGGCATTGCACCATACAGAGCCATCATCCGTGAAAGAATCACTGCACGCCTGAACCAGCGCTTGAACGAGGGACTCACCGATGAAGTCCGCGGCTTATTAAAACAAGGAATCTCAGCAGAAAGATTGATGGCTTTCGGACTAGAATATAAATGGCTTACTTTGTTTTGTACAGGAGCAATTGATGAGAAAGAAATGTTTACGAAGTTAAATACTGCGATCCATCAGTTCGCAAAACGTCAAATGACTTGGTTTAGGCGTATGGAGAAGAAAGAAATTGCGATTCATTGGTTTGTCAAAGGAGAAACGAAAGATGTAATGTTTAATGAAATAGAAAAAAGATTAAACAAATTATGAAAAAACTTGTTTTATACAAAACAGCTTTATGAAACACACGCTTAAAATCGCTTTTCTGTTGGTTTGCTTTTTTGCAGTATTCCCTGTATTTTCACAATCAGGGATCATTAAAGGGAAGGTATACAACAGCACCAACAACGAAGCCTTGCCTTTTGTCAATATCATTGTTGCTGGACAGCCTCAGAAGGGAACGACGTCTGACATCAATGGATTTTACACGCTAACAAACCTAACGGCTGGCTACATTAAGCTAGAGGTTAGCGCCTTAGGCTTTGAGAAGATCCTGACAGAGGACATACAGCTTACGAATGTTCACCCGGCACAGTTTGATATCCCCATGAAGGAAGTCGTGGTAAAGCTCGAGACTGTTGAGATTAAGGCATCACCCTTTACCCGGAAACTGGAAAGTCCGGTTTCTCTGCAAACATTAAACATCTCTGAGATCGAGAAGAACCCGGGAGCCAATCGTGATATTTCGCGTGTGCTACAATCTTTACCTGGCGTGTCATCCTCACCTGCCTTCAGGAACGACATTGTTGTCAGGGGAGGAGGGGCGAGCGAAAACCGTTTTTACCTGGATGGCGTAGAGATCCCAAACTTGAATCATTTTGCCACGCAAGGTGCTTCAGGTGGTCCGGTTGGAATTATCAATGCTGATTTTATAAGAGAAGTAGACTTTATGGCCGGGGCGTTCCCTGCCAGTCGGGGTAATGCGCTGAGTTCAGTGATTGAATTCAGGCAAATCGACGGGAATAGAGATAAATGGAATTTTAATGCAGCTGTGGGGGCAACTGACATCGGATTTACAGCAGACGGTCCTGTTTCCTCCAATTCAACTATTTTGGTTTCTGTGCGTCGGTCTTACCTTCAGGGGCTGTTTAGTGTATTGGGATTGCCCTTTTTACCAACATACAACGATTATCAGTTGAAATACAAATGGAATGTCAACAAGAACAACCAGTTTACCTTGATAAGCCTGGGTTCCCTGGATCAGTTCAGGCTCAATACCGGGATAAAAAAACCAAATGAATTTCAGAAATATGTGTTGGGATATTTGCCGGTTAATACACAATGGAGCTATACCATTGGCGGTGTATGGCGCCATTTTCGTAAAAAAGGGAATGATATGTGGGTTGTCAGTCGAAACATGCTGAACAATAATGTATATAAATATCTTGATAATATTGAAATTCCTATTAATAAACAACTCGATTATACCTCACAAGAGATTGAGAATAAGGCACGTTATGAAGGCACCTCGGAATATGGATCATTGAAAATCATGTACGGAACCGGGATGGAATTTGCGAAATACAGCAACAAGACGTATCAGAAAATGTTCGTGAAGGATACCCTTATAGAGGTCAATTATGATGTCAGGATGCAAATGATAAAATATCATTTCTTTGGTCAAGCCACAAAATCGATGCTAAACAGCCGCCTGGCTCTTTCGCTTGGAGTGCGCATCGATGCCAACGACTATTCACAACAAATGTGCAACCCTTTGAAGCAGTTCTCCCCCAGGTTGTCGGCTTCTTATCTTTTAACCGAAAAGTTCACGCTTAATTTTAATGTGGGACGCTATTACCAATTGCCTGCTTATACCAGTTTGGGATATCAAAACAGTATCGGTCAGTTTGTGAACAAGGACCTTGGGATAACATATTTGACTGCAGATCATATTGTTTTAGGCACAGAATTTCAGCCAAGGAGTACTTCGAAGATTTCTGTAGAGGGGTTTTACAAACTTTACAGCAATTACCCATTCTCATTGCTTGATTCGATCTCTTTGGCGAGCAAAGGAGGTACTTATGGAACCTTTGGTGATGAGCCACTTAGCTCTACTTCGAAAGGAAAAGCCTATGGTATGGAAGTCGTTTTCAGGGACAAAAGCCTGAAAGGATTTAACATCCTGGCAGCCTTTACCCTGGTCCGTAGCGAATTCACGGATTATAAAGGACATTATGTACCGTCATCCTGGGATAACAAACAGATTTTTAATTTTACCCTTACCCGGAATCTAAATAATAATTGGGATGTTGGCCTGAAATGGAGGTATGTTGGTGGTGCCCCTTACACACCGTATGATATGGACAAATCAAGCCGTGTGGAAGCCTGGGATGTAAAACAACAGGGTTACCTGGATTTTGCCCGTTTTAATACACAACGACTAAAGGCATTTCACCAATTGGATGTCAGGGTAGATAAAGAGTATTTCATGAAAAACTGGTCGTTGATGGTGTATCTTGACATTCAAAATCTTTACAACTTCCAGTCAGAAAGCCAGCCTATTCTCGTAAACTATGATAACAAAGGTGTTGTTTACCCTGTATTTACGGATCCCCAGGGGATTAAACGTTATACCCTTCGGGAGATTCCTTCTTCTTCAGGGACTTTGTTGCCAACAGTTGGGATTAAAGTCGAATTTTAGGCTTTAAGCATTATTGGCTTTGTCCTCCAGTAGGGGAACGAAACGGAAAAAACCGTGTTCTTTCTCTTCAAACTCGGTTTCCGAAATTTTTCGATAGGTCTTCATAACTTGTACGTCGCCCTTCCCGACAGGAGCTACGATCAGTCCATTGATTTTTAACTGTTCTTTCAAGGGTTCCGGGAGATATGGTGCAGCAGCAGTAATCAGTATTTTGTCAAAGGGAGCAAAAGCCGGAAGGCCTTTGTATCCATCTCCATAAAATACTTTCACCGTATAACGTAAGGAAGGAATAAACTCTTTGGCTTTGAGGTAAAGGCTTTTCTGTCGCTCGATTGAGAAAACTTTTGCACCGAGTTCTGCCAGGATCACTGCCTGGTAACCGGAACCGGTTCCAATCTCCAGAATACGTTCTGATTTTTTAATGTCAAGCAGGCTGGTTTGAAAAGCAACCGTATAGGGCTGTGAAATGGTCTGACCTGCGCCAATAGGAAAAGCTTTATCCTGGTAAGCAAATTCTAAAAAGCTGGAATCAAAGAAAAAATGTCTGGGTATCTTCTCGATTGCCGCTAAAACACCAGGGTCGCTGATGCCTTTTCCTTGCAATTCTTCAACTAATTTTTTCCTTAACCCTTTATGCCTGTACGTATCTTCCATAAAATTGCCCGGATTAGCCTTGGCTGCTGCGAATTTAGCGATTCTGAAGCCGCAAAAATCGTACTTTTGCAAAAAAATAGAAAAGGATGCTACGAATAGGAGTACTGGGCGCCGGGCACCTCGGCAAGATTCACATCAAATGTCTGAAGCAAATCAGTGGTTATGAGATCGTTGGTTTTCATGATCCGGATGAGGCAATGGCCCGTAAGGTAGAAGAAGAATTTGGAATTAAATGGTTTGGCGATATCGACGAACTTATCGAATGTGTTGAAGTCGTGGATATTGTCACGCCAACAATTCAGCATTTTGACTGTGCTTCCCGTGCTTTAAAAAAAGCCAGGCATGTTTTTATCGAAAAACCCATCGTAACAACTCCTGAGGAAGCGCGCGAGCTCATTGCCATTGCCGAGGAAGCCAACGTAAAAGTTCAGGTAGGCCATGTGGAACGTTTCAATCCTGCCTTTGTTACGGCACAATCACACATCGTATCACCATTGTTTATAGAATCTCACCGCTTAGCCTTATTTAATCCCAGGGGAACTGATGTGCCTGTTGTTCTTGACCTGATGATTCACGATATTGATATTGTGCTAAGCGTCGCCAAATCAAATATTAAAAAAGTTAGTGCGAGTGGGGTTGCCGTGATCAGTGATACTCATGATATTTGTAATGCCAGGCTTGAATTTGAAAATGGTTGCGTAGCGAACCTTACTGCAAGTCGTATTTCGATGAAAAATATGCGTAAAACGCGCTTTTTTCAACGGAATGCCTACATCTCAGTTGACTTTCTGGCTCAGAAAACAGAGATTATCCGTGTCGAAGATGTTGATCCTGCAAACATGAATCCTTTTGCCATGCTTCTCGATTTGGGGAACGGTAAAGGACAAAAGCAGATCATCGTCGAAAACCCGGAGATTCTTCCCATCAACGCGATCATGACAGAACTGCAGAGCTTTGAACATGCCATCATAACTGATACAGAACCCTCGGTAACTATCATCGATGGTTACCAGGCTCTGGACGTGGCCTATAAGATTCTTGAGAAGCTTCAACACTGATCCCGAACCTTATGATTCTTTTTTCGTATAAAAACGATTTTTTGCACAATAATCGCTTTAAGCCCTCGTTTTTGGTCTTTAGTTTTTAGGGTAAAGTAAGCGCATGATTAAAATTACCCCTCTGAAATTTTCTTTTTTACTATTTGTATTCCTTGGTGCATCCTTTTTTTTATCATGCACCGCCTTTAATGGGGAGCAATCAATCCCTGCATATATACATATTGATACCATCCTGCTTCATACCAATCCTGAAACACAAGGATCAAAGAGCTCCAAGATCACAGATGCATGGATTTATGTAGACGATGAACTGATCGGCGCTTTCGAAATGCCCTGCACTGTTCCTGTACTCATGAGTGGAAAACATAAGGTGAGAGTCCTTGCTGGCATTAAAATGAACGGCATTGCCAGCACCAGGATCTATTATCCATTTTATTCAGCCTATTCTGCTGACATTACGCTCGAGGAAAAGCAGACCGACACCGTTCGTCCTACTGTTACTTATGACCCGGCTACTGTCTTTGTATGGACTGAGAACTTTGAAAACGGTAGTAGCTCCCTGGAAAGGACATCCCGCAGCGACAGTACCATTCAAATTGTGACGACCGCCCCCAATGTTTTTGAGGGTTCATATTCAGGGGCGATGTATCTTGGTGATACTGCCAAGCTTTTTGAGTGTTCTACGATCATGAATTACTCGCTCCCAATGAATAAAGCGGTATTCCTGGAGCTAAACTATAAAACCAACAACCTTCTCACTGTCGGTATTTTCGGAAATTCGCCAAGCCAGGTCATCCAGAGTTCAGTAATGGTATTAAATCACACCAGTGGATGGAATAAGGTTTATATTAACCTAACCCCGGCCGTGGAATCCATCACTGATGCCACAAGCTTCAAAGTGTTCTTTGGGATGTTCCGAGAAACAGGTGTCACTCGGCCTGAAGCCTTTATCGATAATGTTAAACTCGTAACATATTAGGTTGATGAATGGGATGAACAAACCTTTACAAGTAGCTAAATATATCACAGCTGATGTGATCGCTGCCGGACTTGCCTGGGGTTTGTTTTTTATTTATCGCAAAGACGCATCTGAACCTGGCTTTTCAAGCCAATTTGCAGAAGCGCTTAAAGATTCTAAATTTTATCTGGGACTGGCTATCATTCCATTTTTCTGGCTTTTCCTTTACACCATGATGGGAACTTACCGGAAAATCTTCCGGAAATCCCGATTAAAAGAACTTGGCCAAACATTAACGATCTCATTTGCTGGTGTTCTGGTTATCTTCTTTACACTGATTCTTGATGACACCATCACTTCTTATAAATCCTATTATAAACTCTTCCTCGTACTCCTTGTTCTGCATTTCTTTCTGACGTATTTCTTCAGACTCATCCTGACTTCTTTTACCGCTTATAAAGTGCATCATAAAATTATCGGGTTCAATACCATCATAGTAGGAGGGAATGGTAATGCGCTGGGGATTTTTATGGAAATAGAAAACCAGCCCGAACCCTCTGGGAACAAATTTGTTGGGTTTGTCGACATTAACGGGCATAACAATACCAAAATTGAAAGGCTAATTCCAAGGCTAGGCAGTTATCATGACTTGAAAAAAATCGTAGGCGAATATGACGTTGAAGAAGTAATCATTGCCGTGGAACCCTCTGAGCACAAGACTATTGAGAATATTATAGCTGCCCTGGAAGATACCGAAGTGATGATAAAAATAATTCCGGGTATGAAAGACTACCTGCTGGGTTCTGTCAAAATGACTTCGATCTTTCATGCACCACTCATTGAGATATCTCCCGACTTAATGCCGGTTTGGCAAAAATATCTGAAGCGGATCATTGATATCTTTGCTTCGATTCTGGCGATGATTTTATTAACTCCTGCCTATATCGTTACAGCTCTTGGGGTAAAGCTTACTTCCCACGGACCTATAATCTATTCGCAGGTAAGGATCGGATTGCACGGAAAGCCTTTCGTAATGCATAAGTTCCGATCAATGGCACATAATGCAGAACATGGTGAACCTATGTTATCATCAAAAACCGACAAGCGAATTACACCTTTCGGAAAGTTCATCCGAAAAGTCAGGCTCGATGAGATCCCACAATTCTTTTCTGTATTAAAAGGAGATATGTCGCTGGTTGGTCCTCGCCCAGAACGTCAATACTTCATTGAACAAATCGTATTGCAGGCTCCTCATTATCGTTTATTACATAAAGTAAAACCTGGGATTACTTCGTGGGGACAGGTAAAATACGGCTATGCCGAAAATGTGGGACAAATGATAGAACGGCTAAAATACGACATCCTATACATCGAAAACATGTCTCTTGCTATGGATGTTAAAATTCTGATCTACACAGTACTTATTGTCCTTCAAGGCCGCGGAAAATAACATAATCGTCAATGATATTCATTCTGAAAATCACGAAGCTGCCTTCTTGCAAAATTTAAATTTCGCCCTTTTCAATCTTAAGTACAATCATCTCAATCTCCTTGTCCTCGCCCTGGGGCTCATATTTTGTCTTTAGATTGTAACCCCAGAATTTAGCAAATCCCTGGAAAAAGAATGCCATTAGGTTTCCTTTAAAATCCTGTATCAGATCATAGGAGGAATTCCCGGTTTCCCGGTCAAGGAGCTTGATCAGGATCTTTCCCTGGTTGAAAGAAAGTTCTTTTAACTCAGGGCCATATTTGTCTTTAACCTCAGCCTCAACTTGTTTAATGGCTTCCTTTCGGTCTTTTCTCTTTGGATTTTTTTCAAGTTCTGCCTCTAATTCTTTAAACCTGATTCCGGCAAGTTTTGCATAAGGATATACTTTCTTAACATTGTAAACCAAACGCGCAAAACGACGGGCTTCAATAGGGTCTAAGTTGATTACTGGAGCTTTTATAGGGATTTCCGAGAGTTCGATGAAGGGAATCGTATCTCCATTGATAATTTTTGCTTTGCTAAGAATAGTATCTCTTTGTGCCAGTCCTGTCAGGCTGAACACTAGTATAAAAAAACCGGTTAACAGCAGCGTCCTCAAATGATCAGGATTTATTTTGCAATCAAAAGCAAAAATCAGGCAACTTTTAGCTCAGAAATCTTGGTTTTTAGCAGTTTCTCTCTTGCGTAGTCTGCAGTGACATGCAATTCGACAGCGTTTTTTGCTGAAGGAAGTTCAAACATCGCGTCAGTAAGTATCGCCTCAAGAATAGACCGTAATCCCCGGGCACCAACTTTATATTCAACTGCCTTGTCAATGATAAACTCATAGACACTTTCATCGAAACTCAGCTTGATATTATCCAGTGCAAAGAGTTTAACAAATTGTTTAACCAGCGCATTCTTAGGCTCTGTCAATATGCGTCTTAAGGCATCACGATCCAGTGGGTTCAGGAAGGTAACCACCGGGAAACGTCCTACGAGTTCCGGAATCAATCCAAAGGATTTCAAATCCTGTGGGCCTATATATTGCAAGAGGTTTTCTTTATCAATCAGATCACGTTCAATGCCGGCAGTATAGCCAACCATTCTTGTATTTAGACGTGAGCCGATTTTTTTGTTGATGCCATCAAAGGCTCCGCCAGAAATGAACAGGATATTCTGGGTATTGATCTGAATGAATTTCTGCTCCGGATGCTTCCGGCCTCCTTGTGGCGGAACATTGATCACTGCACCTTCCAGTAGTTTCAACAGCGCTTGCTGAACTCCTTCTCCGCTGACATCACGAGTGATTGAAGGGTTGTCGCTTTTTCTGGATATTTTATCGATTTCGTCAATAAACACGATTCCTTTTTCAACCGCTTCAACATTATAATCAGCGACCTGCAGTAAACGAACCAGGATGTTCTCGACATCTTCTCCCACATAGCCGGCCTCGGTAAGTACTGTTGCATCGGCAATACAGAAGGGAACCTTGAGCAATCGCGCAATGGTGCGGGCGAGCAATGTCTTGCCGGTCCCGGTCTCCCCAACAAGAATGATGTTTGATTTTTCAATCTCAACTTCATCTTTTTCCTGAGCAGAAGGTGCTTGCATGATGCGCTTGTAATGATTATAAACCGCAACAGAAATCACCTTCTTGGCATCTTCCTGTCCAATCACGTATTTGTCGAGGTGTGCTTTAATTTCTGCAGGTTTCAGCAACTCAAATTGCATCGCTGAGGAAGCTTTGCGGTGAACCTCTTCCTTTACGATCATGCCGGCTTGTTCAACGCAATGGTCGCAGATAAAAGCATCCATGCCATCCAGCAAAAGGTTTACCTCTTTCCGGCTTCTCCCGCAAAAGGAGCATTTTTCAAGGGTTTTTGCCATCGGATCGCTTATTCTTCTTTAGGTTTACGTACCAGGATCTCGTCGATCATGCCATATTCTTTGGCTTCCTCTGCGGTCATCCAGTAATCCCGGTCTGCATCTTTTTCGATCTTTTTGTAGGTCTGACCTGAATGTAATGCAATGATATCGTAAAGTTCTTTTTTGAGTTTCAGTATCTCACGGGCCGTGATTTCAATATCAGAAGCCTGTCCTTCGGCACCACCCATAGGTTGGTGTATGAGAATGCGGCTGTGCGTCAAGGCGGTACGTTTGGTTTTCTCGCCGGCACAAAGCAATACAGCACCCATAGACGCTGCAATACCTGTACAGATCGTAGCTACATTAGGGGAAATATACTGCATGGTGTCATAAATGCCCAAGCCAGCATATACAGATCCTCCTGGCGTATTCAGGTAGATCTGAATGTCCTTGCGGTTGTCGACAGATTCAAGAAACAGCAGCTGAGCCTGGATGATATTGGCCACAGTATCATCAATAGGCACGCCAAGGAAAATAATCCGGTCCATCATCAAACGTGAGAATACATCCATGGTGGCGATATTCAGCTGACGTTCCTCTATGATGGTAGGGGAGATATAGCCCGCAGCAATACTGTTGTAACGATGAAGCGTGGAACTGCTGATCCCTCGCTTGTAGATGGCATATTTCTGGAATTCATTCATGTTTCAATATTTTAGTGTTGATGGTTGTGCGTAGGATCAAGTTTGTGGAACTCATCATGTCCAACCCTAATAGTATTTAAGCTTAATTTCTCTTTAAACAGACTAACCAGTTTATTGTTGTATAACATGTCGAAAATCTGCTGTGCATCTTCTTTTTTCTGAAGGTGTTTCTCCGCCAACATCGTCAATGTCTTCTCCTGCTCTTCTTCATCCATTGGCAATGCGCCCTGACTAGCGAAATAAGTACGGTATCTCTCTTTCACGAAATCCATAACTTCTGCCGGCTCAACACGGATGTCATATTTTTCAATGAGACTGTTTTCAATAAGCTGCCATTTCATGCTCTCGAAAATCTTTGGAAAGTCAGGGGCTTCATGATCGTGATCGTGATCATGGTCATGATCGTGTCCGTGATCATGCTCATGGTCGTGATGGTGGTCATGCTCATGTCCGTGATCATGGTCGTGATCATGGTGGTCGTGGTCATGTCCATGATGATTTTCCTCTTCCCGTTCCATGATCCATCGCTTCAGGAATTCCTCAGGGAGTTCATGGTCGAACTCCTTCAGTAAAACTTTCCTGACGTTGGTGAAGAAATTCAGTTCGCTTTCATTCTGAAGAGAAAACTCCATATCTGCCCTGAGCGCCTCTTTGAAGTCTTCTTCCGTTGTGATATCTTTTCCCGGGAAGAGCTTATTAAATAAAGTCTCATCCATGTCGGCTTCATTGAGGTGTTCCACAGAGATCACCAGCAACTCAAAGTCATTTTCGACATCCTGAACTTGTTCTTTCTGGATGTTAAGCAGGTATCCGACACGCGCTTCATCATCAATGGCTTGTTTGGGATTGAAAACAAACTTATCACCAGCCTTCAGTCCAATCAGTTTTGCTTTGATTTCTTCGTTGTCAAAAATGGTCTCAGTGATGCGTCGTGTGTTTGTAAATCCACCCTCGAGGATATTTCCTTCTTTATCGAGTTCTGTGATGGTGACATGAAGCCAGTCGCCTTTCTCAGCCACATCGGTCTCTTTGAATTCACCATATGAGCGGCGGATAGTTTCGAGTTCTTTGTTGAGCTCTTCATCGCTTACGACAATCTTGAGGAAGTCAGCGGTGAGATCATTCGTCAGCTCCGGGTTGATTTCAGGTGCGAGTCCAATGTCAAAAACAAATTCAAAATCACTGGGTTTATCCCAATCCGGAATCGCAGTCTTTTCTGCATTGGCCATAGGATTGCCAAGTGTCTTTATTTTATTTTCAACAAGGTAATCTGACATGGAAGAATTAACCAGGGCGGTGATCTCATCAGCCAAAACAGCTTTGCCATACATCTTTTGTACGATGCCGAAAGGTACCATGCCCGGCCTAAAACCTGGCATATTGGCTTTTTTTTGATAGTCTTTCAGTTTTTTATTGACCTTTTCAGTATAGTCTTCCGGACTTAAAATAATGCGGATGGCAGCTTCCAGCTTACCCTTGTCTTCTCTGGTGATATTCATTAAAAATAGATTTTGATTTCATAAAAAAATGTGTGCAAAGGTACAGAATTATTTTGAACCCTTTGGCTGTTTAAAAGCTTTAATCGTTAGTAGTTACCTTGGTTTTGTAGTATTTTACAAAATTGTCATGCCAATCATTGTAAAAAATATATTTTCAAAAGATTTTCAGGATTTTCTTTCCACTTAAGGGGCCTTTTTCCGTATATTAATAAAAGGTGAAAATTGAATTGTGCCAAAAGAATCGAATAGATTAATTTAGACGCCTGTCTTGAACAGGGACTTTAGACATTATGGAGATCAATCAGGAAATTACAAACAATGAATTACAGCTTGCACTCAACTTTGTGCAACTGACGAATGTCAATATCTTCCTTACCGGGAAAGCGGGTACAGGGAAAACGACTTTTCTGAGGAATCTTAAGTCCTTATTGTCGAAGCGAATGGTAGTGGTTGCCCCAACAGGCGTGGCTGCCATTAACGCCGGGGGCGTGACCATTCATTCATTCTTTCAGCTGCACTTTGGTCCCCATATTCCGGGAAGCAGCTCATCGCTACAGGAAAAAGGCAAGCCAGGACTAGATCGTGGGTTTGACAATGCACAGCGATTCAACAAAGAGAAAATTAACATCATCCGAAGCCTCGACCTTTTGATCATTGATGAGATCAGCATGGTACGTTCTGACGTTTTGGATGCCATCGATGAAGTTCTTCGCCGCTTCAAAGACCGGAACAAACCATTTGGCGGGGTTCAGCTTCTGATGATCGGTGATTTGCAACAGCTGGCACCTGTAGTGAAAGAAGATGAATGGGAGCAATTACGGTCCTACTATGACAATATGTTCTTTTTCAATAGCAATGCTTTAAAAAAGACCCAGTTTGTCAGTATTGAGCTTAAACATATCTATCGACAAAGTGAAGAAACCTTTATCAGTCTGTTAAATAAGGTAAGGGATAATAATATCGACAGCGAAGCGCTGGAGGCCTTGAATAAACGATATCAGCCAGGATTCAACAAGAATGCACCGGAAGGTTACATCACCCTCACAACGCATAATGCACAATCCCAAGCCATCAACGAAGAAAAGCTACAGAAGATCAGCATGCCAGCCTTTAAATTTGTCGCTAAAGTCCAGGGCGAATTCCCTGAATACAGTTATCCAACAGAATATGAACTTCGGCTTAAAAAAGGTGCCCAGGTGATGTTTGTGAAGAATGACATGTCAAGGGAGAGGCTCTTTTACAATGGGAAAATCGGCGTCATCAATGAAATCGAGGGTGATACTGTCTATGTAAGTTGCGAAGGCGAAGAGATGCCAATCCCGGTAATTCCCACCGATTGGCAGAATAACAAATATACCATTGACGAGCAATCAAAAGAAATCACTGAAAATGTAGTCGGCACTTTTACACAATACCCGCTCAAGCTGGCATGGGCGATCACCATCCATAAAAGCCAGGGATTGACTTTCGAAAAAGCCATTATCGATGCCAATGCCGCATTTGCTCATGGCCAGGTTTATGTGGCACTGAGCCGATGTAAAACTTTTGACGGATTGGTGTTAAGTTCTCCTATTGCCCAGTCTTCAATCAAGAGCGATCTTAATGTCAAAGGCTTTTCTGAAGAAATTGTCCAGAAACACCCGGGGGAGAAGGAACTCAATGATGCGAAAATCGCCTATCAGCAGTCGCTCTTAGCCGAAATGTTCGACTTTAACGGGATCCTTTGGCGAACAAACTACTGTTTAAAGCTGATCCGCGAAAACACCCGCATCCTGCTTCCGGAATTTATCCAGACATACATTGATTTAGGAAAAGTAATCAAGGATGAACTTGCTACTGTGGCGGCTAAGTTTAATGCACAGCTTAAACAACTCCTGGCAGAACAACCCTTTGTGGAAGGACATGAAGCTGTTCAGCAAAGGATCATGCAGGCAAGTAAATGGTTTGCTGATAAGATGGAGAAAGAGGTTTGCCTGGTATTACAATCGACTGAAATTGAAACAGACAACAGCAATTTAAAAAAGCAATTAAAGGAAGCTATTGGCAATTTTTACCAGGAAGCATTCGTCAGGACCGCTTGTTACCAGGCCTGTCAGACAGGCTTTAGTGTGAAGAATTACTGCGAAATTAAAGCCAAAGCATCCATTGAAAAACTTCAAATAAAGGCAGAGATTAAGAAAATATCCGTCAACAGTTCTACCGCCGGCTCTGCGAATCCGCTTCTATTCAAAACACTCAAGATCTGGCGTGATGTCCTGGCTGAGAAACAGGATGTGCCCGTTTATCGAATCATCCCTCAAAAGACCATGTTTGATATTGTGGAT
>SESG01039460.1_pt1 | contig 17432 bp, 14 predicted proteins | sample 3171421 | NCBI WGS metagenome assembly SESG01 (sample SAMN10866946, study PRJNA518727) | freshwater metagenome | biome: subpolar coniferous forest; feature: holomictic lake; material: water; isolation source: holomictic Lake 227, 6 m and 8 m depth | place: Canada: near Kenora, Ontario | collected... | reverse complement strand
CCTCGTGAGAAGATCGGGTTAACTTTCCCTATATCAACGAGGCCGACCTGTACGCGCCGCCGCCGTGGGTCGAATCGACGGTGTGGTATCAGGTATTTCCCGACCGGTTTGCCAACGGCAGGCCCGCGATCAATCCGCCCGGAACCAAGCCCTGGCACCGTGGCGCCGTCACCAACCGCGAGCTGTATGGCGGCGACCTCCCCGGCGTGGTCTCGAAATTGGACCATATCGCCGAGCTCGGGTGCAACGGGCTGTACTTGACTCCGATCTTCCAGTCGCCGTCAGTTCACAAATACGACACCACCGACTATCTGCGCATCGACCCGGCTTTCGGCAACGAAGACGATTTGCGGGCGTTGGTGAAAGGCTGCCACGACCGAGGAATCCGGCTCATCCTCGACGCGGTGTTCAATCACAGCGGCGTTCTGTTCGGGCCCTGGCAAGACGTGCTGACCCGCCGCGAAGCGTCGCGCTTCCGCGGCTGGTTTCACATCGAGGACTTTGCCAAGTTGACGGCCAACCCACTCACCTGGAACCGCGACCTAGGCTACGCGACGTTTGCCTTCGCGGCCGGGATGCCCAAGCTGAACACGGCCGACTCCGAAGTCCAGGACTACCTGCTGCGAGCGACCGAATACTGGATGGACTTCGGAATCGACGGCTGGCGGCTCGACGTGGCCAACGAGGTCGACCACGACTTCTGGCGACGCTACCGCAAAGTGGTGAAGGCCAAGAATCCCGAGGCCTTCATCGTGGGCGAGATTTGGCACGACTCGATGCCGTGGCTGCGCGGCGACCAGTACGACGCGGTGATGAACTACCGCTACGGCAACGCGGTGAGTGACTTTGTGCTCGGCCTCAACCACATGGAAAGCGCGCGCGACTTCGCCCAGGCCCTTGATGGCATCGACATCAGCTACCCCCTGCCCGTGCTCAGGTGCATGTTCAATATCCTGGATAGTCACGACACGGACCGGTTTTTGACCCGCTGCGGCGGTAACAAGGCCCGCGCGCGCTTGGGTTGGGTGCTGCTGTTCCTGCTGAGGGGCTCGCCGTGCGTGTACTACGGCAGCGAGGTGGGTATGGAAGGCGGCCACGACCCCGACAACCGCCGCTGCATGGTCTGGGAGCCCGAGCATCAGGACCTAGAACAGTTTGCCTTTTTGCAGAAGTTGGCCCGGCTCCGGGTGACCGAAGTCGAGCTGATCAACCGCGGGCATCGCGAATGGGTACTCGACGACGCCGAGCCCGATGTTCTGGGTCTGCGGATAGGGGGACAGACCCCGACGCAGAGAAGCCTCACCCTGACGATCAACCGGAGTGCCCAGCCCCGCCGAGGTCTGACCCCGTGGGGCTTCAAGCTCGACTTGGGTCCGACTCCACCAAACGGTTGATGGCGGAACTCCCGGTTCGGTGCGAAACTGACCCCAGGAGGACTCACCATGGTTCGTTTTGTCGTGGGTGTGGTGCTGGCTGTTGCCGTTCTGGTGGGAGCGTACGTCATCGAAGGCGGCAATCCCTTGCAGTTGCTGGGTTTTTCGGCGTTTCTGATCTCGGCGCTGATGCCACTGTTCGGAGTGTTGGCCATTTGGAAGTGGAAGGACTGGCTGCGGGCTTGGAGGCACGCGTTTACCAAGTCCGAGGTGGCGGCCGAAGTCGCAGTGTCGGTGGCCCTTTGGCGCTTCAGCGAGTTCGCCTGCTATCTGACCGGTCTACTGGCCTGGCTGGCCGGAGCCATCATCATCTTGAACTACCTGTCAGTGGTCGAAGCCCGCTGGAACCTCGCGTTGGCAGCCTCGGTGATAGGCCCGGTGTATGGTCTGCTGTTCGGCCTGGTTAGCCGCATCCTGCGGGTAAGGGTAGAGGAATTGCACCGCTGACCGTGCTACGATAGGGCGTGGCTCGACTCCTCTTCTTTCTGCAACTGATCACCGCCCTGGTCGTGCTGCCGCTTTGGCCGGGGCTGGACGCCAACTACCTCGCCTGGGGCTTGGTTTCACTGGGCTCCGTTCTGTTCGTCTCGGCCGGCGCGGTGGTCGCGGTGTTTGGACCGCGTGCCGGAGCTCAAGCTCTGGCCGACGCATGGTCGCACGAACCGCTCGGGCCAAGCCGCTCGACGTCGTTGGCCGTGTGGGACCTGGTGTCGAGGAGCTTCCCCATCGCCGGGGCGCTCGGTGCGCTGCTGGGCCTCATTGGCCCGCTCACCAACTGGAGCGCCCAGCGAGGGCAGTTGGCGGGCACCTTCACCCTGCTTTTTTTCGCGCTCGTTTGGGCCTTCCTAGGATTGCTGATCAGCCGCATTCTTCGCAGCGTGGTCAGCAATTTGGGCCGTTCGGTTGCCGGACCGTCTGGGAACCCTGTGGCCTCGGCGGCCCCGGGCGCGAGTGCACCGCTGGAACTCTCGGCTACCGTGGCGCAGCGCTTCGGGCTTACCCCCCGAGAGGCCGAAGCGGCCCGCAGCCTGCTCGACGGCCTCACCTATTCTGACGCGGCCGCGACTCTGGGGATCAGCCCGTCGACCCTCAAGACCCACATTTTGAGCGTCTACCAGAAGACCGGAACCGGGAACAAGGTCGAACTCCTCCGATTGGTGGAGGCCGAAACCGCGCGTTTGATGCAGGGTGACGCCGGGCTCCACCAAAAGGCCGATGGCGCGACCGCGGGTTCCGGGCGAAGTTGAGATCAGGAGGAATCATCATGATTCGTTTTGTTGTGGGTTTGGTCTTGTCTTTGGCAGCTCTCTTGGGTGCCTTCATTCTCGAGGGAGGAGCACCGCTGTCGCTTCTCGGACTCTCGGCGCTGCTGATCACTCTCTTCATGCCGTTCTTTGGGGTGCTGGCCGTGTGGAAGTTCAGCGACTGGACGCGCGCCTGGAGTCACGCCTTCCGAGCGGGGCCGGCGGCCGAAGTCAAAGTGTCGCTCGACCTGTGGAAGTTCAGCGAGTTCGCCTGCTACCTGTCGGGGCTCGTGGCCTTCCTGATCGGTTTGGTGCTGATCCTGGGCAACTTGAACGTGCCGCAAGAGCAGATTGCGCACGCCTTCGGTGCTGGTCTCATTGCTCCCATCTACGGGCTCGTGTTCGGCTTTGTCTGCCGCATACTTCGGGCCCGGGTCGAGGCCCTTGACAAATAGCATTGTGATATCATAATGATATTCTAGAGGGAAACAATGGCAGCGATCATGGAAGTCCGGGGACTGCGCAAGGAGTTTGCCGTCGCGGGTGCGGGACCCACAGGAGGTCCGCCGGTGGTGGCGCTCGATGGGGTCGATCTGCAGGTGGAAGAAGGTACGATCTTCGTACTGCTGGGGCCGAACGGTGCCGGCAAAAGCACCATGGTGAGGGTTCTCAACGGAACGCTGGGTGCGACCGCCGGTAGTTGCCGTGTGGCTGGCATGGGCCCGGGCGACCCCGGCGTGCGGGCGTTGAGCGCGACACTCACCGAGTCGGCGCACTTGTACGAAAACCTGACCTGCGCGGACAACCTGAAGTTCTTTGGCACGATGTATGGGCTGAAGGGCAAAAGCTTGGAGGGCCGGGTCGCGGAGCTTCTGGCGACCTTCGGCTTGACCGACGCCGCCGACCGCGCTTGGGGCGCCTGCTCCACCGGGATGAAGAAACGCCTGCAGTTGGCGAGGGCACTTCTGCACGACCCGAAGATTCTGTTCCTGGATGAACCCACCAGCGGCCTCGATCCCGAAGCCGCCGACCAGATGGCCGAGCTGGTCGTGAGGCTTTGCCGCGAGCAGGGCAAGACCATCTTCTTGTGCACGCACAATTTGCCACTCGGTGAGGCCCTGGGTGACACTTTTGGTTTCCTCAAACAGGGTCGGCTGGTGTTGCAGGGCCCGGCGCAACAACTGATCGACGCGGCGTGGACAGACCGGCGGGTGCGCCTGCGAACGTCCAGTGGTGTTCGCGAAGAAACCTGGAGCCACGAGGCCGACCTCGCCGCTCTGGTGCGGGCCGCCGTGGCCGCCGGAGAGTCGGTTTATGAACTGACGCCGCTCAAGCCGAACCTGAACGACGTGTACCGGTCGGTGATGGGTCTGCCGGTGCTGGCCAAAAAAGGAGGCAACCATGCTGTGGTTTCGGATTAGCGCCCTCATTCGCAAGGACTTGAAGGACGTGCTGAAGAATCCATCGGTGCTGGTTCCCACGTTGGTGCTGCCGGTGGTCCTTTGTGGCCTGATTCCCCTCGGGTTCACGTTGGCCCTGCTGTTATTGCCCACTGCGAACCTGAATCTCGGTCCGCTGGAGGGCCTTCTCAAGGTTTACCCGGTGCCCACCGGGTTTTCGACCGGCGAGGCCATGTTGTTCATCATGCTCAACTACTCGTTTGTGCCCATGTTCCTCATGGTGCCTGTGATGGGGTCGGTCATCATGGCCAGCCAGGGCATCGTCGGCGAAAAAGAGCACAAAACCCTCGAGACGCTGCTCTACACCCCCCTGACCAACGAGGAACTGCTGGTCGCCAAAGTGCTGGGGCCGCTGTTGCTGGCCGAGGTGCTCAGCTTCGTTGGGTTTGCTCTGTTTTTCGTGGGGAGTAACGCTGTGTGGCTGGGGTTCAAGGGCTTTTCGGCGGGTCTCATCGTTCGCGACCTGTTGTGGATCCCCGTGATGCTGATTGTGGTGCCTGTGGTGAACGCGTTGGCACTGGGGCTGGCTTTGCTGGTGTCGCTCAAGGCCAAAACCTTTGTCGAGGCGCAGCAAAAGGGCGGGATGATCATGTTGCCGCTGGTGGCGCTGCTGTACTTGATCGGCGGCGGCGTGGTGATCGTCAACGCCTGGCTGCTGGCCGCGATCGCGCTGGTGGCCGGGGCTGGAGGGTACGCTCTGCTGCGCAACGTGGCACCAAAGCTGACGCGCGAAGAGCTGACGCGGAGTTTGTAGGGTGGAGTTGCTGCGACGGTTCCAGATGACGGTTCTTGCGGGGCTCCTCTTGCTCTGCTCGTGTGTCAGCTTGCAGCGCGAACCTGGTCCCGACCTTGAGGCACCCGACCCAGGCTTAGAACTCGCCACAGCGATCGAGCTTGCTGACGTGTCGATGCACCAAGACGCCATGGCGCTGGTCTGGCGGCCCGACTACCGGGCACCGATTGCGAACGAAGATCTTCGCCGCGTAGGGGTCCTCAGCGCCGACAATGCGTTGGTTCAGGGAACTCTGTTTATTCAAGGCACAAAGGCCTACCTTGCGTTCACGGGGACCCACACCGCGGCAGCCGTCTGGGCAACACTGCCCGGCACCCCCCAACCGTGGGGCGGCACCGGCGGAAAAGCCCAGGACGGCGTGCTGAGGCCCTTTGAGGCGTGGGTAGCCTCCGGCGAGGCCTCGGGGGTGGTCCACCAGGCCAAGGAGGCCGGAGCTGAGGACTTCGTTTTGCTTGGCTATTCGCAAGGGGGTGGGCTTGCCGTGATGATGGCGCGCTGGCTCGCCGAAACGGAGGGCCTGAAATGCCGGGTCTATACCCTCAATTCGCTGAGGTCTTTCCAGGCGGATTTCGTAGCGGAATACCACCGCTTGGGCCTTAGCGCCCGCAACTTCATCTACCGGAACGACCCTGTGTCGGAGTTTCCGTTGGGGAGCGCCTGGTTTCTGCCGGGCACTACACAAGTTCTGGATGGCCCACGCGGAGGTTTGGCGCTGATCGACGACCATTTCCTTGATCACTTCTTTGTACTGGTCGATGCTGCTTATCGGTTTCACTACCCTGTTCAAGAGCCCGCTGCGGCAGTACCTTCCAGTTCGGATGAGAAAAAATAACCCCTTGAAATTGCTCTCGTGTGGTCTCCTGTTCTGGCTTGCCGCAAGCTTGGCGGCCCAAGATTCCCCTTCGCCTCCCGAAGCCGAAGCCCCGCCCCTGCCCCCCGGCGGTGGTTTCATCGGCGCGCCGTTGAGCAGCAAAATCTGGGATGACTTCAGCCTGCAAAACCTCGCCACCAAGGGCCACAAAGCGCTGGGCTACGCGACGCTCACCTTGGCCACGGTCGCGTTTGCCCTGGAACACCTCGCCCCGGCTGAGCCGGGGTCGCTGGTAGCCGTCGACCTCGTTTCGGCGTCATCGGCCGTATCGGCGGGAACGACGGTGCTGGCGGGCATCGTGTCGCACTGGGGAAAGCTGACGTTCGAGGGCGATTTGGTGACCTGGAACAACCTGCATGCGCTCACCGCGGTGTTGGGTTCGACCGTGATCATTACTGGTCAAGCGGCAGGCAATGCCGAAACCCGTACGGCCTTTGGGCTGGCGGGAGCCGCGATGCTCCTGTTGGCCATCATGTTCGAAGGCTGAAACGGCGGAACTACCCCGCAAGCCACTTCAGCGCGGCGGGGAGTCGGCGCGACCAGGCGGCTTCGTTGTGGGTGCCACCTTCGTCGAGCACGACCTTGAGCCGATCGGGGCCCAAGCCACCGGAACTCAAGAGAGCACCGATGCGCTTGGTGTCGTTGACGTAGGCCTGTCGTTCTTCTTCGTTGTTCTGCCGGGAGCCTTCCATCGTGCCGACATCGAGGTACACCCGGTCGAGCTTGCTGGCCGCAGAACTGGCCACAAACCGGTCGAGCTGGGCTCCTGCGATCCAAAAAGCCGACGAAAAGCACCCCGCCCGCGAAAACACGTCGGGACGCGACGCCGCCGCGTACAGGGCGAACAGCCCGCCCATCGACGAACCGGCAACCCAGGTTGTCGCGCGACCAGGCAGCGTCGGGTAACGGGAATCGACCAGCGGCTTGAGTTGGTTGACCACGAAATCGAGCGTGCCCTGGCCCTCACCTCCCACGGGTCGAGTGATGCCGGGGGCCTTCTGCTGAATCCAGTCGTTACGCCAGGGCCCCAACTCGTCCAGACGCTGCAGGTCCTCGGCCGAGTCCCAGCCGACAACGATGAGGCCATGGCCCAGTCCGGCCAGGGCGGCAGGAAAGTCCCAGCTCTTGCCGTAGGAGGCCTCGGCGTCGCGGAACAAGTTCTGGCCGTCGGGCATGTACAGCACAGGGAACCCGCCAGTGGGAGAGGTCCGGTCCAGGTCGGGCGAGAGGATGCGCACGGTGCGCGGGCGTCGGCCCAAAGCGTCGATCTCCAATTCGAGGGTGTCGTAGGCCATCAGGTTCCCCTTCTTGGTCTCAGCGGGGGTCGAGGCTTCGCTCCACAAACTCGGCGAACAACGAATTGGCCCACGCAAACCACGGCCGAGTGTAGCGTTCCGGGTGGTCGGCGTGGAAGCCCTCGTGAAGCCACCCGGTGTCGGCGTCGGTACGCGCCAGCAGGGCAAGGAGCTCGTCTCGCTCGGCGGGTTCGGCGGCGGTGAGGCCCTGGACGCTCAGCCCGAGCGGCCAGATGTAGTCCGGTGGCGTGTGAGGACTCCCGAGACCCCGGGCCTTGGTGCCTTCGAAGTAGTAGGGATTCGCGGGGCTGAGACAAAAGCGGCGGGTGTTTTGGTAGACCTCGTCGTCGGCGCGGCAGAACCCGAGGTAGGGGAGCGACAGCAGATTGGGCAGGTTGGCGTCGTCCTGCAGCAGGTGGTGGCCCAGGCCGTCGAGTTCGTAGGCGTAGATACGGCCAAACTCCGGGTGGCTCACCACGCCGTGGACTGCGATCGCTTCCCGAATTTCCCGCTCGAGCCTCTCGGCGTGCCCGACGAGCACCGAGTCGTCGTAGAGGACGCGCCCGATCTCGGCCAGATAGCCGAGCACGACAGCGGCGAAGGCGTTTTGTGCAAGGTTGTAGCCGTACACGCAGGCGTCGTCGCTGGGCCGGAAGCCCGACCACGTGAGGCCGGTGTAGGCCACCGGAGCCCCTTGGCCCTCGTGGTGGATGGTATCGTGCGGCGGGCAATTCTGGCGCGTGAACCGGTAGGTCGAAAACTCGCGGTGGTTCTGTTCGACGGTCCACAGATCGACGATACGCAACGCCGCCTGATGGAACTCGGGCGTGAAGTGGCGCGTGACGCCGGTGGCCTTCCAGTACTTCCAGGCCAATTGGAGGGGGGAACACAGCGAGTCGACCTCGTACTTTCGCTCCCACACCCACGGGTTGTGTTCCGTCAGGTCGGTCTTGTGCCCGGCGTTGTTCGGCTCGGCATTGAACGCGTTGGCGTACGGATCGAGCAGGATGCTGGCGAACTGGCGTTTCAACAGGCCCTCGAACACCGTTTGGAGCTCGGGAAGCGTGGCCATCGGCAGATAGTGGTGCACTTGTGCGGTCGAATCGCGCAGCCACATGGCGGGGATATCGCCCGTCAGCAGGAACACGCTCCCGTCGGCCAAAGTCCGAAGGGTCGTCTGGAGGGTGTTGGGGTACGCGTTGCGGTAGAGCCGCGCCAGGTTGGGAACCGAGGGCCAGCGGGCTGCGACGCGGTCGGCAATTTCGTCGAGGTGTGGCTTCAAGTAAGCTGCCGAAGCGGCAAAGGTGACGCGGCGCAGAAGCGTTTCCTTGAGGGGGACCAACCTCGTCAGGGTCTGGTTGCCTTGCTCGTCTGCCAGCGGAACGACGAGGTAGCCCCGGTGGGCCACGGCACGCGTCAGCACATCGGCCGGCAAAAAGCGTTGGGCTGCCTCGCCGTCGATGGGCCAGGCCAGCGACTCGCGGAAGCCGCCGAACGGCCATTCCCGCGTGACTTCGGTGCGGTGGTCCAGCGGGAGCGCATACACCAGCGGCCCCCGCTGAAAATACTTCTGCCCGCGGAGGTCTGTCCCCAGTTCGACCTCGCAACGAAACTCGAGCTCAACACGGTCGCCCGCTGTCCAAGTCTTGGTGATTTGCAGCCACGGGCCCGACGTATCGACTACGGCACCAAAACAGTCCACCTCGACGCTCACGGCCCAAGCGGGGCGTCGCAGGCTCAGCGTGAACTCCACCGGCCGCTCGGGGTCAAGGCGCAAGACCACCCGCAAGTCGTCGGGCCACGCGGTGATCTGTTCCAGCGTGACGGCGGTTCCAGCCCAAGCCAGGCGGCTGACCGAGGCACCGTAGAGCGCGACCACGGGCCCAGCCGCACCCAGCAGCACTTGCGACTGCACAGCGCTCGGGAACACCTTGCCCGCGTTGGGCACACAGCAAACGGCCGCCTCCTGGTGCGCGGGCGAGTAGCGGTAGCGCGTCTGCGTCGCGTCGTCTTCTTCCCGGCGGTCGTGATGCTTCACCCCGGTCATCGAATAGGAATTGTCGGTCTTCAGATAGGCGATCGAGGCCTCGTGCGGGTGCCGGGCCCCGAGGGCCGCGTTGAACAGCAGATGCTCGGCCCGGTCGGCCCAAAGCGCGTCGCCGGTCTTGGCCAGCAACAGCAGGTAACCGTCCAGGAGCTCAAGAATCGAGCAATACTCGGTTGCCGTTTCGTCGGCATCGGCCCAGCGGCCAGAAATCCACTCGTCGCCGATAGGCGCACCGGACGGCAAAAGGCATTCGTCCAGGCGACGCAGGTACGCGCCCAGCGCCAGGTCAAACTCGGGTCGCGGCGCGTGCGTGGCAGCGAGCACCAGGGCCCGCAGGTGCTCCCACGTGTGCACGCCGTGCCCGGCAAAGCGGTACGCCGGGTCGAGCAGATTTTGCAGTTGGCTGTCGGGCTCGGAGACGTCACTTCGGCAGTAGTCCTCGTAGAGCAGCACAGCGTAGTCCCTGTAGCTCAGGTCGCCGGTCAAATCGGCCAGACGGTCGAGCACGTCGACGAACATCAGGCCATGCGCGTTGCCCGCAAACGAACCCGGCTGCTGAAACGGCCGCGACTTCGGGAGCGGCCACGCCTCGCGGGTCAGTTTGACCGCCCGCACCACCGCGTCGAGCACCCGTTGTTCGACGGTGAGTTCGTAATAGGCCAGCAGTCCGCGCAGCAGGGTGGCCTGCGCCCATAACTCGCCGTTCTCGCCCGAAAAGCGGTAGCGAAGATCGGGAGCGTAGATGCCCAAGTAGCCGTCGGCGTCCTGGGTTGCAAGCACCCGCTTCACGTACACGTCGGCTTGGCGTCGTCCTTCGTCGCCGCCGACGAGCAGGGCGTGGCGCAGCCAGCCGTCGCGCCAGTTGGACTGCGTTTCGCTGTTCCACCATAAGAACTGGGCCGAGTTCTCGTTGTCGACGCCGGTTGTCGCGCCGACGTCCTTGCTTTTCACGGCGTTGGTGAGGCGGTCGGACCCGTAGATGTCGTCCAGGAAGAGTGAAGGAACCAACTTGTCGAGGTGGCCCACGAAACCTTCGCGGAAGTCTTTCTCCATCAGGCGGGCGACCCAACCTTGGGGTCTCGTCGCGGCGGGCAGACGCGTGAGCGGTGCGAACTTCATGGCTTCTCCTCGGTGACAGACCAGCCCCACGCTGGCAGCTGGAACTCGTGCCCGCTCAACGTCAACTCGCGGGGCTTGTCGCTCCAGTTCATCACGATCAGCAGACTTTCGGAAGCCGTGAAACGCCGAAACGCCAAAAGCGTGCGCGAGCGAGGCAACAGGACTTCCTGCTGGCCCACCTGCAGCGCTGGGTACCGACGGCGCAGGGCCAGAATCTGGCGCGTGAACTCAAGCATCGACGCCGGGTCGCCGGTCTGGTCGGCGACATTGAGGCCGTCCTTGTGGTTGGGGTGATGCGGCAGCCACGGGTTGGTCCAGCCCTCACGGTCCCACGGCAGCGGGGTACGCAGCTTGTCGCGACCCGAAAGGGCCGCTTGTCGGCGTGCTTCGCCGCGCGGCAGGCCATGCTCCGTTTCGAGCACCTCGGCGTACCACAGCGCTGGGCTATCGAGCAGTTGCCCCTCACCCCAGAACAGGTGGTCGACCATGCCCAATTCCTCCCCATTGTAGAAGAACGGCGTTCCGCGCAAGGTGGCCAAGAGCAAGGTGTTCAGGCGATTGACGCCGGGATGGTTCCCGCTGCGGCTGGCAACCCGGCTGACGTCGTGATTGCCCAACGTGTTGCAAGGCCAGCAGTCGGGCGACACCCGGTCGAGCTGCCGAGTGCGGTAGCGCTGGTTGTGGCGGATCTTGGCCGGGGTCAGCGGCACCGAGAACATCAGCGGAAAATTGAACACCAGTTGCAGCTCGTCGTGGCCGTTGCCGTAGTAGCTGGGGTGGGCCTCTTCGCCGACGAGCACCCGGTCGCCGGGGTAGCCGGCTACAAGAGTCCGCAGTTCTTTGAGCAGGTCGTGCACGCCGAACTTGGTGCTGTTCTGGTACTCGAACATCAGGCGCCAGTTTCGGTCGTTCTGGCGGCGATCCTCTTCGGTCTTGACCCGGGCGTTGAACCTCTTCACTTCGGCGATGGTGAGGCCGGCCCGGTGATCGCGGCGCTGGGGGTCTTCGAACACGGTGCCGATGGCATCCAGCCGTAGGCCGTCGACGCCTTTGTCGAGCCAAAAGCGGATGGCCTTCCACACGGCGGCCTGCACCTCGGGGTTGTGCCAGTTGAGGTCGGGCTGCTCCTTGAGGAAGAAGTGATAGTAGTACTGGCTGCGCTCGGGGCTCCAGGTCCAGGCGTCACCCTCAAACAGCGACTGCCAGTTGTTGGGTTTTTCGGTTTCCCACACGTACCAGTCGGCCTTGGGGTTGTCGCGGCTTTGTTTTGACTCGAGAAACCACGGGTGCTCGTCGCTGGTGTGGTTGACCACCCAGTCGAGGATAACCTTGAGCCCCAGCCCATGCGCCCGGGCCAAGAACGCGTCGAAGTCGGCCATCGTGCCATACTCGGCACCGACGCCCTCGTAATTGGTGATGTCGTAGCCGAAGTCTTTGTTGGCCGACGGGAAGTGTGGCGAGAGCCACAGGGCGTCAACACCCAACTCCTTCAGGTAGTTGAGTTTGCTCGTCATCCCCAAGAAGTCACCGATACCGTCGCCGTTGGCGTCGGCAAAGCTGCGCGGGTAGATCTGGTAAAAGACGGCCGACTTCCACCACTCGCTGTGGCCGCTTCCGGGGTGGCTCAAGGGAACACCGTGATGCGGGCGGTGGTGCACCCGTACGGGAGGAGCTCGAGCTCGGTCTCGGGTCCGGCGGTGCGGCGGTTTTTGGGGAACCCGGGGCACACCGTGACCTTTTTGCCGTGGCGTTTGTCGAGCCGGGTGAGCAGCTTCCAAGCTGGGAGACGCCGGAAGCGAACGTGCAACCGCAGTGGCGTGTGTGCGGGGTCCCACGGGAAGCCAAGGTGTGGGCCTTCCACTGGCCGCGCGCCGGTGCCCGACAGGGCCCAATTCCACGCGGCGCCCTCGCCCACCGGCAAACTGAACACCAACGGGCCATATTCGAAGGCCGTGCCGCCGTTGGGCCAATTGGACGTCGTCACCACACGGGGCAGCGTGAGCGTCACGATATCGCCCTCGGCAAACTCGCGCTCCAAGGAGAAAAAGGACCCGGGGGTGGGCAACGTGGTGCTGCCTGGCCCGGCCACCGTGCTGCCACCGACCGCCACCGTGGCCCCGGTGCACCAGCCGGGAATGCGCAACTGAAGGCGAAAGCGCGTCGGTCGAGGCAAACGCAGCGTGAACGTCACGGTGTCGCCAAAGGGGTAGTTGGTCGCCTCGGTAAGGGTCACCACCACGCCGGGAGCTACTTCGGCGGTCACCTCGCAGGGGGCGTAGAGCGCGGCGGTGAGCGTGGCCAGCGAGGTCTGTCCCCCGGGTGGTCGCTCCAGCATCCACAGGAGTTCGGTGAAGTACGGCACAAAGCGGTTCACGTTGCCGGTGCAGCACTGCACGTCGTGGGCCTTCTGGTAGGCCATCCTCGCCGGGTGGTGCCCGTACGGGTTGCTTGTGGGGCCGACCACCGGCTGGTTGGGTGCCGAGAAATACTGGTGGGTGGCAAAATCCTTGCTCACCGAGCCGAGCCCGGCGTTGAACACGGCCCTTTCGATGCGGTCGGCAAACACCGGGTCGCCGGTGACGCGCAGCAGCGCCCCGTAGGTATAGGGCAACACCGCCGTGTTGCAGGTTTCGTGGCCGCAGGCCTCATCCCGCCCCTCAAAGTGCTCGGTGGAGCTCGGCAGACCTGAGACCAGCAGCGAGTTCGCTTCCATGGTCTTGGTACCGTTCAGCGCGTGGTCCAAATACTCCTGGTGCCCGGTGGCGGCGTAGAGCAAGGCGGGGATTTTCAGCAGCTCGAGGTACACCACCCCATGCGTCGTCGGTGGCTGATCGGAGGCGAAATCCAGGTCGCAGCCAAACCATTCGCGGTAGGCCGGAGTGGCCCGGAACAGCCGGTACGCCTCTTCGGCGAGCGCCAGCAAGCGCGCATCGCCCGTGTGCCCGTGCACCCACAGCAGCGCCTCGACGTTAGCCAGCTCGAGCACATCGGCAAAGTCGGCGGCCTCGAAGGTGAGGTAGTGGCGGTGCAACAGTTCGACCAGCGATGGGTCCCCGGTCGCCTCGTACTCGGCCATCACCGACCGGGCGAAGCTGGCGTACGGCCAATGCCGCCAGCGCTCGGTGAGCACCGTGCCAAACCTGCCGTCGGCGCGAACGTGGCTTTTCACCCACGCGTGGTTGGCGCGCACCAGGTCCAACAGTTTGGCCCCGGCCTCGGTATCCGCACCCAGAAGGTGCGCCAACCGGACGGCACCGTCGAGGTAGTAGGCCGTCTGCTCGTAAGGCCACCACGCGGTGGGCGAGCCACGCGCCGCTGGCGAAGCCTCCATCTTCTCACCGGCCCACAGGCAAGTGTCGAACGGGTAGCCCGACTCGGCGATGTGCCCGGTCAGCCCGTTGGCTTGCCGTTGCAGCAACTCGAGCAACCAGCCTTGGGGCCGGATTTGGCCCAAGTCCAGCTTAGCATGGCTCATAGAGGAGGAAGACCAAACAAGCGCAAAGCGTTGTCGTGCAACAGGTTGTCCATTTGTTCCGTGGTCAGTTGGGACCGAAGAGCATCCCAGGCGCGATAGCTGGCGGCGTAGGTATCGTCACCGCCCACCGGCGCGTCGGTACCAAACAACAACTTCTCGGCCCCATCGGTCTGGATGGCCTTCAGCAGGTCCTCTTCGCCGAAAAAACCAGCCGTGTCGCCGTACAGGTTGGGTAGGTCGTGCAGGGCCGCAATGATCTCGGCCTTGTCGCCGCCCATGTTCATGTGGCCGGCAAGGAAGTTCACGTCAGGGTGCGACTTGGCCGCATTCACCACATGCGACACCAGCGAGTTATCGTCGACCGAGGTGTGCACCAACACGGGCAGCTTGAGCTCCTTCGCGAGCGCGAGGTAAGGCTCGAGCTTCTTATCGTCGATGGCCAGTTGCGAGTGCCAGGGGTGGAATTTCAGGCCCACCAGCCACTTGCGGTTGGCTTTGAGGTAGTCGCGGAACTCCTTGGTGACCGTTTCGTTGTGGGGTCGGATCCAGACCAGCCCGTAAAGACGACCCTTGGACGCCTGCACCACCTGCACGGTCTTCTTGGCGACCTGCATTTGGGTGAAGGCCTTGGTGGCGGGGATGAGCTTGCCGTTGCCGTCGTACTCCAGCCCCTCGACGTCGGACACCAGGGCGCGCGCGATGCCGTAGCTGTCCATCGAGTCAGTGAGCGTGCGCACCGGCAGGTCAAAGGTGCCGGCCTTGCCAAAGTGCGCGTGCGCGTCGACGATCTGCCAGGTGGCAAAGGCCTCCTCGATGGGCACCGCCGGGTCGTAGCGGCCCGCGCCCTCGGTGCTGTCCTGGGCCGACAGCGCCGGCGCAAGAGATGCGATGCCGACCAGCACTAGGATTCTGAAAAGCTTCTTCATGGCAGCGTTATCACCGCGGTGTCGTCCATCACCAGCGGCCCGCCGGTGGGACCGATGTAGATGTAGTCGCCTCCCTCGGGCGTCATCTTGCGGTTGGCGCTTTCGAGCCCGTCGTAGTCCCACGTGGTGAGGTACAACTGCAGGCCGCTGAGCGTTTTCGGTCCACCAAGGCCGACCCCCGACATCGTGTAGAGCACTTGGTTTTTGGCCCTGTCGAGCGTGATGTTCCCGGCAGGGCTGGCACCCGCCCCATTCGCGGCCATGCTGGCGCTGTTGGCACTGAACAGCGCGTTGTCCCAGCCACCGAAGAAGGCCTTGCGGTTCCAGACGAAGCCGGACGGCGTCTTCCCGTTTTGGGTCGGAAGCAGGTCCGACGTCGGCGTCACGCCGGGCACGTTCAGGTACAGGTAGAAGTGCACGTGGTCGAAGCCGTTGGGGCCTTGCCAGCTGGTCGTCAGCGCGCTTGCCATCGTGATCTTGACCTGCAGGTTACTGCCGGCTGTCAGCACCTCGACGCCCTTGATGTCATTCTGGTTGGTGAAGCTGTCGTGCTTCGGGTACTTGTAGGCGCCGCCAGGACCATGGTCATCGCCCACCGGATCGTCGTAGGTGGCTCGGCTCGTGTACGCCAGCACAACGCTGAAGCGGTAGGGACTGCTGAGGTACAGGCTTCCGTCCTTGGTGCGGCCCTGAATCACCACGTTGTAAGTGCCGTTGTCAAAAGAAATAACCGGCAGCGTGCCCTTCCACGTTCCGTCCGCGTTCACCGTAACCGGGCTAGCGGAGGCCAAGTTGCCGTTGACGAGCAACCTCGGACCGGATACCGCAGGAACGGTTCCCACGAGGTCGACGTTGCCGGGGAAGACGGGCAGTTTTTGAGCATCGAGCTTTACCACAAGGTTCTTGTCGGCCAAACCGGTGATAACCGGGGCGCCCACGGCGGGGAAAGGGGCAATCGCCGGGGCCAGTTTGGCGACCGCAGGATCGACGGCAGCATTGATGGCCAAAACAACCACGCTGCGAGGGGCGAGCACCGCGTTCACGATGCCACCGGCCCCGATGGTCAGCGTGTCGTAGCGCGACGTACCGGCAAGCACAGCGTCGTCGCCACTCAGGTCGTCGTTGAGCCCGAAGAGTCGCTTCAACACGGCACCTTCCTTGAGGCCCGTGACGCCGTTGTCGAGCACCATGGTGTTGGACGCCGTGTTGATGGCCACCAGCGCCGTGCGGCCATTGTAGGTGGTCGTGTAGGCAAACACCCCGGCGCCACCGGAATCGCGCACCACCTGCAGTTTGCCGTGGCTGAACTCTTTTTCGCTGGTACGCAAGTCGGCCAGCGCCTTCAGGTAGGCGTAGGTGGGGCTGCTGGCGTCGAAGTGGTCGGTGCCACCGCTGCCGAAGCCCTTGGCAAACATCGAGGCGCGGGTGTCGGTGAAGTCCTGCTCGGTACCGTAGTACACCACCGGGATGCCGGGGATGGTGTACAAGAACGCCAGCGCCTGCTGCATCGAGGTCTTGTCGGCCGACGCGAGGAAGCGCGAGTTGTCGTGGTTGTCGATGAAGTTGATCAGCAGGCTGGGGTCCTTGAAAGCCTTGTACTGGCTCTTGAAGCGCGCCGTCAACTGGTCGGTGGGTCGTCCTTTTTGGAACACGTCGCGCAGGTCCCAATAGAGTGAATAGTTGATCGAGCTCTTGAGCTCGGGGAAGTCGGGCGTGCCCAAGTAGCTCGCCATCGTCTTGTCGACTTTTTCGCCGTAGGGAGACGAAGACTCGTAGTCCTCGCCAAAGGTGAAGAAGTCCTTTTTACCCAGGCTGGCGGCGTAGGGAATGATGCCGGGGTACTTTTTGTCTTCGTTGTAGTGGAACACGTTCCAGAAGTCGTGGGGCACGTACTTCACCGTGTCGATGCGGAAGGCGTCGACGCCAACGTTCTTGATCCAGTAGTTGTAGCTGTCGATAAGCGCGTTGATGACAACCGGGTTCTCGGTGTTGAGGTCATCGAGGCTCGAAAGCTGGTAGTTCTGCATCTCGGTCTTGTTGTTCGGGTTGCGAATTTCGGGAGTCCAGTGGTAGATGTCGGCCTTGCGGTCGGCTGCCTTGGTGAAATCGTTCTGGTCGAAAGGCTTCTGCGTGGGCTTGAGAATGGGAACAGAGCCCGTGTTCACCGTCGGTTGCCACTTGGGATTGGTCGGGTCATCGGTGTCGCCGGGGTTGTCGAACTTGAAGAAGTTGCCGGTGTGGTTGGCGACAATGTCCTGAATTAGGTACATGCCGTTCTTGTGCAAGGTGGCCGAAAGCAACTGGTAGTCGGCCAGCGAACCCAGATGCTTGTCGACCTCTTTGAAGTTCTCGGCCCAGTAGCCGTGGTAACCGCCGTACTGGTCCATGGGGCTCCACCACTGGTTGGCCACCGGCGGCGTGATCCACAGGCTGGTCGCGCCCAGGCCCTTGATGTAGTCGAGTTTCTGCGTCACTCCGGCGAGGTCGCCACCCGAGAACTTGGCGTTGGTCGTGGGGTCGTATTCGCCTTTCTTTTGGTCGGAATTGGCGGTGTTGCCGTCAAAGAACCGGTCGGTCATCACGAAGTACACAATCTGATCGCGCCAGTCGGGGCTGGGCACTTGCAGCAACTTGGGGATTTCGGCCTTGGTGACCGGCTTGATCGCGCTCTGCGCCGAAAGCGCAAAGGGAGCGAGCACAAGGAACAGGATGCCCAACGTACGCAAAGTTTTCATGGAACCTCCGGGCCGGAAAGCCGACCATGGCTCC
>SESG01025167.1_pt1 | contig 17436 bp, 20 predicted proteins | sample 3171421 | NCBI WGS metagenome assembly SESG01 (sample SAMN10866946, study PRJNA518727) | freshwater metagenome | biome: subpolar coniferous forest; feature: holomictic lake; material: water; isolation source: holomictic Lake 227, 6 m and 8 m depth | place: Canada: near Kenora, Ontario | collected... | reverse complement strand
AAATATATAAAATATAAAAAATTAGAATACTTATTGGCTGATCTAAATAGAAAATTTTTTAAATTAAATATCGAAAATATTACTTATTTAGTTAATAATTACGTGAATTATAGTCAATTTTTAAAAGAAAATGAGAGAGTTTATAAATATATTAAACGTAATAAACTTGATTATTTATTAATTAATTTAAAAAGAAAATAAAACTAATAAAAGATGAAGAAAAAAATTAGAGTAGGAATTGATGTTGATGAAGTATTAAGAGCAAAGTGGGCACAATTTGATAAATATTATAATATTGAGTTCGGAGAGGAAGGAATTCCTGATGATCCATATTGTTTTGATTATTTTGAAAATTATGCATGGGCAGGTATTGACCAAATGGTTAAAGAAATGATTGAACCAGAAGATATGCCACAAGATTTAAGTCCATTGGATTATGTTGTTGATGAAATTACTGGTGTTGCACCAGCAGATTTAGTGTTATTTAAAAGTAAAAGAGTTGTTAAAACAGCTAAAGAAGTTTATAATACATTTATGTATGAAGATTATCTTTTTGAAATTTTTGGAACAGCACCACTAATGTATAAAGGATTAGATTATCATTTTAATCTATTTCATAAAAAGTTTGTTGATAATGTTGAACTTGTAATAGTATCAAATGAAAACATATATACAATTCCATCAACCCTGTCCTTTTTAAGTAGAATGTTGTGTCGTGCAAGTAATTTTCATTTTACAGAAACAAGTGAAGAAAAATGGGAAGATGTTGATATTTTAATATCTGCTGACCCTGAAATATTAAAAAAAGGTAAATCATTTGGTAAAAAACTAGTTAAAATTATTAGACCGTTTAATGTTAATGAAAAATCAGGAGATATTGATACTATTCAAATTTTTGAATTAATGGCAAATCCTGAATTTCTTAAAATGGTTAAATTTTCAGCAGATGATGAAGATAAATTTAAAGAAGCTAATCCACAACTATATAATGACTGATATTAGAAAACAATACATTAGAATGCTTTACCCAATTGGCAGATATGATAAGAAAGAAAAAACTCTTATTAATAGGTGGACTAAAATTGGGTTTTTAGAAGATGTTGAAGAATTAGATGCTTTAAAAATGTGTGTTTTGTTTGAACTTGCTTTAATTAAACTTGTTGAAATTGAAAAAACTTCAATGAATAATGAAGCATATGAAACAGCAGTTTTTCCAGTAATTCGTAGAATTATTCCACATCTTAATAAAGATATTGTTGTTGATATTAGAACTATTTTAACTTATGTCAAATTTAAATATCCAGAAATGGTATCTAAATTATTATCAGAATTTTCATATGTTAATAATATTGATTGTGAAGCAGAAGCAACTGCTGAAATATCAGATGAATTAATAAAAATATTAAATAAAAATTAAAAAAATGAGTTTAGAAACAATTAAAAAAATTGAAGATTCTCTAGAAAGAATGAAAAATAAAACAAATAAATTTATGTTTTTTGTTCCAGATTCAGAGAAACCAACTGCATCAGTATACGAAGTATATTTTCATGCAACTACTATGAAAAAAGCTGGTTATGAAGTTATCATGATTACTGAAAGTAAAGATTATGAAGTTCCAACATGGATCGAAAGTGAATTGTTAGATCATGAATTTTTACCAATTGCAAATGCAGGTAAACTTAAAATATTACCAGACGATATTATGGTCATTCCAGACGTTTTTACGAATGTTATGGAACAATTGAAGCAAGTACCTTGCATTAAAATTGCATTACTACAGTCGATTGATTATATGGCAAATGGTCTTATCCCCGGGACTTCTTTTGGGGTATTAGGTGTTTCAAATATTATTGCAACTTCAAAAACACTTAGAGAACATTTTGAAATGTTTTATGGTGAAGATGTTTATGATATTAAGGACTATAAAATTGGTATTCCTAATTATTTTTGTAAATCAGATATTCCACAGAAACCTGTTATTTCAATAATTGGTAGAAATGGAAATGATATTTCAAAAATTGTAAAATTATTTTACAGTAGATATCCACATTTGAGTTGGGTAACATTTGACCCAATGTATACTGAAAGTAAACCACCACAGCATTTGAGTAGACCAGAATTTGCAAAAAGATTACAGGGTAATTTTGCAGCTATTTGGGTAGATAGGTTGGCAAGTTTTGGAACATTCCCAATTGAGTGTATGAAAACTGGAACAGTACCAATTTGTTTGAAGCCAGATATTACACCTGAATATTTATTAGTGAGGGATGAAAATGATGCTATTATTGATGTAAATAGTGATTGTGGAGTTTGGACAGGAAATTTATATGATATTCCAATTTTAATTGGTGAAGTTATTACTAAATTTCTTGATGATAGTATTGAACCAGTACTTTATGATGTAATGGATAAAGTTGCTGCTGATTATACACAAGAAAACTCAAGTGTTGAGATTGCTGAAATTTATGAATATTTCATTAATAAAAAAGCCGAAAACTTTGAAAAATTAGTTGTTGAATTAAAAGCTAAAGAAAATGAGTAATATTACAGTAATTATACCAGTACATGAATTTAACGAAGAAGTTAAAGGATATTTAGAAAATGCAATTAAATCTGTTAATCTTCAAGAAATTGAAGATAAACCAGAAGTTTTTGTTGTTTGTTCACCAAATATTGCTAATGAAATTAAAAACATATCTGAATTAAAATTTAAATTTCATTTAAATTTGACAGGAAAATATGATTTTCAATCACAAGTTAATCTTGCGGTTTCTGAAATTAATACTGAATATTTTTCAGTATTAGAATTTGATGATGAATATAACACAACATATTTTGGTAATGTTGAAAAATATATTAAAAACAAACAAGAAGTTGATATTTTTTTAACTATGATGGTTGAAGTTGATAGTGAAGGTAATGGTTTAAGAACTACAAACCAAGCAGTATGGTCACAGCAATTTGCTGGTGATACTGGTAAAATGGGTTATTTAAATATTGATACTTTGAAAGAAAATTATGATTTTAAACTTTCAGGTGCTGTTATTAAGAAAAGTAGTTTTGATGAAATTGGTGGTTATAAAGTTAATATTAATATGACATTTGGATTTGAATTATTACTAAGAGCATTAAATAACGACTTTAGTGTTTTTGTTGTCCCGAAAATTGGATATAAACATCTTGCAACACGTATTGGTAGTATGTCAGACATTCATAAAAAAACTGTTGTAAAATCAGAAGGAAAATTTTGGGTTGACGTTGCATTAAGAGAATATATTTTCAATAATGATAGAGAAATTGATACATCAAAATTACAAAAAATAATTCTTGAGTAAAATGTGGTTAAATGAGAAAATCTACAAATAATGAGCCATATTTTGCTGAAAGAGAAGAATTGGCTGTTGTTAGTTACATAAGATCAGATTCAGCCGAAGAAAAAGATTTCATATATAATACAATATTGATTGAACCGTTTAAAAAAATGATTCAATCAATATTACGTAGATATCCAATTCATATCGGAAATTATACAATTGAAGAAGTTGAAGAAAATGCTTTAACCCATTTAATTGAACATATGGTTAAATTTAATCCTGATAAGATAACTAAAACTGGTAAAAAGACAAAAGCTTATAGTTATTGTCAAACAATTATTAGAAATTATTATAAAGATCATAGTTGTAAGAGTTATAATGAAAAACTAAACAATTTATCATTTGATGATTATTTTGATGAAGTTGAAAATAAAACAGAGTTTCAATATGAATATCAAGACTCTAATAATGAAATGCTTGATAAATTATTAATAAATATAGTTGATGAAATTCAATCAAAAATTGAATTAGATAAGACACTAAAAAGAAATGAAATAATTGTTGGTGATGCAATTATTAATATATTAAAAAATTGGGATAAACTTTTTATGGAAGAAAGTCCAGATGGAAAATATAATAAAAGAGTTACTAATAAATTTGAAAAGAATAAAATTTTATTTTTTATTAAAGAACAAACTTTATTGACTACTAAGGAGATCAGAGCAGGTATTAAACCATATAAGTTAATATATTTTGATATGAAAAATGATTATTTAAAAGAAGATTAAAATTTTCAGTATTTATATAAAAATATAAAGTCATGAGACCAATAAGAAGAAAACTAAGATTTGATGAAGAAAGTATGAATCATTTAATGCAAGAATTGTACGATGATTCTCACAATATGAAAGCAAAAATTACACGTTTGTTTACCAAATGGGAGCAAAAAGTTAAAGATGGTGGGGAAATTGCAGCATTAGGTGATCAAATTGTAAAACTTATTGCAGCTGAAGCTAAAAACCAAGATCAGAAAATTATGTTGTTAAAATATTTAAAAGAAATAGTTTCTGAAAAAAATGGTGGTAAATCTTCAAAAGCTGAAGATAGCGTTGAAAAAGAACTAAGTAGTGAGGATAGAAATGAATTAATCAGAATCGTTAAAAAAGAAATAGACGAAAAATCTAGAAAATAATATGAGTATTGCTGACGATAAAAAGAAGGTTTTAAGTAAGATTAGTGCATTAACATCATTAAAAGATAGTATTTTAGCTGATTCAAAAAAAAGTAATCAGCTAAATTTATCTATTAAATCTGTAACTAATAAAAATAATGCAATTACTTTTTTGTTAGATACAATGAAAAGTATTATCGGTAGTGATTCATTAAAAGAAATTACTGGTGAATTAATTGGTGGGTTTATTGATACAATTGAACCAACTGTTAAAACAGCAATAAAAAAACAATTAACACAATATAATGCGGATAGTCAATTACCAATAGGTTTTATAAATGATGGAATTAATATTAATGTAAAAAAAATTGATTTAGATGGTAAATTAAGAATTAATCCAGATAGCGGATTAGGATCAATAACATATAAACTTGATAAACCATCATTTAATAAATCTATGTATGATGCTATTAAGACAGAACAAAGTGTTCCATATAGTGGATTAATTTTAAAGTATAATAGTGTTACAGATAAAATTAATGTTAAACCAGAAAATAATATAAGTATTGGTAAATTTTTTACAGATTATATTGATAAAACTACAATTATTAATAGAGATGAAATTGTAACAGAATCATTGGATTTATTATTTGGAACTGTTACAATCGGAAAACAAAAAAGTGAAAGTGAAATAAATGTTAATTTAAGAACCAATAAAATGTTAAATAACATTATTAATGGAAATAGTGAAGATTTAACAAATAGTGAAATAAGTGAAATTGAAAAAAAATCAAAAGAATTATATCAGGGTTATTTAAATAATGATTTTTGCTGCGGTGATGTTATTGTTACATATCCAGAAGCAGATTTAATTGATTTAGTAAGTAATTTAGGTAATGATCCATTTGTCATTGGAAATAAAATCTCTGAAATACCAACTAAAAATAGTTCAGATATTGCACTTAGTGAAAATCAAGATGCAGTTAAAGATAATTTTTTAGAACAGTTTATAAACAGTTTAATACTTGGGTTAATCAAATCAATAACAATTTCACCTGAAATAAAACTACTTGTAGACATAGCAAATCAATTACAGGGTAAAATTACAGATATTGAAAATGGTGTTGATTTTATAAAAAATAACATCACTCTTGTTAAGTGTATTGCAATACAAATGGTTGAACAAATGACAGATTTTATCTTTAAAAAGGTTACTGTATATTTAATTAACTTATTACAACCAGTTATAAAAAAAATGATAAAAGAAAAAATAACACAATATAGTGATATAATTAAAGCATTAATTCATTAACTATGGCAAATATTGAATCAATTATTAGTGGATTTAATAAAATTTTAAGTTTAAAATCAATTGGAAGTCCACCACCAATACCAACAATATTAATTTTAACAGGTGTTCCAAAAAGAACTGGATTGTCAGCAATTAAATTATCATCATCAATAATAGCTAGAAAAAGTGAAACAGGTTTACCAGTTGGTCTATTAGAAAGTGGGAGAGTTTCACCAGATGAAATTATGGAAAGAATAAGAGCAGAAGAATATATAAAAGCATTCCAACAAGAAAGCATTATTACAGTTGCTTTACCAGCTGGAACAACAATAACAGGTTCTGGAATATCAGCAACAGGAGGCCCTGTAACGATTTTCGGAATGACAACAATGATAACAAAAGGATATGGAATTATTCAATAGTAAAGAAATTAAAGATTTAACATTAATTGAATTAAATTATTTAATCAATAAAACAAAAGAAAATCATGATAGTGTTAAAGTTGATATTGATATTTTGTTAGATGAATATGATTTAATTGAAAAGGGAATAAATAAAAAAGTCGAAGAACTTAAAGAAGTTGAAAAAAAATATATTGAATTAGTTACTGAATTAAATAATAGATAAACATGTTTGATAAACCATTACAGAATTATAATACACCAATTAAGAAACTTGGTAATGATATTAAAATAGCAAGAACTATTTTTTATGGTGAAGTTACATCTATTGATGATTTAAATGATGGTGGTAGAATTAAGGTTAAAGTCCTTGAATTCGATAAAAAAATATTAAATAATGATTTAGTATATTGTTACCCAATGTTACCTAAATTTTTTCATATATTTCCAAAGGTTGGTGAAATTGTTAAAGTTTTTATTGAAGATATTAAATATCCACAACGTGGTAGACATTGGATGGGTAGTGTTATTTCACAACCACATAAAATTAAATTCGATAGTGCATTTACAGCATATTCAACAACCGATCTAGCATTATTTTCACCAGATAAAGCACCCTCAACATTTCCAGATGCAATTGGTGTTTACCCAAATAAAGAAGATGTTGGGTTAATTGGTAGAGAAAATGCTGATATTATTCTAAAACCTAGTCAGGTTATGATAAGAGCAGGTAAACATGAAAATGAAAATCCATTAAAATTAAATGTAAAAAATCCAGCACAAATTTTATTAAGTTTTGATCAAAAACAAAAAACTACTGACTATTATAGTAATACAATAATATTTAGTGATAAAATTGCCTTAATTTCACATGATGGTAATCCAAAAGCTAAATCAACATTATTAACTAAAGAAGATAGAGAAAATATTTTCAAAGATACCCACCCAATTCCAAGAGGTGATTTGTTAATCGAAGTACTAGACTTAATGAGAAAAGTATTAATTTCACATATTCATGGATATTCTGGACTACCAGCAGACCCTACTGCAATGATAGAAAATCTAAACAATATTGATTTTAGTAAATTATTACAAAAAAACATTGTGATTAACTAATTTTTTCTATACATTTGCAAAATGTTTGAAATACCTACTGAAATTTTTACAAATTTTAATGAAGTTGTTTATTATGATGAACCTCATAAATATTATTTAAATGGAAAAAATTTAATTAGTACAACTACATTAATTCATAAATATGAACCACCATTTGATGAAGAATATTGGTCTATTGAAAAAGCATATAAATATAATATTCATCCAGAAGAAATAAAAGATGCTTGGAAATTTATAAATGTTAAAGGTACTATGAAAGGTTCAATTATTCATGACTATGCCGAAAATAAATTCCTAAATAAAATTTTTAAATATCCCAAAGATAGTATTATTAAAGAATTTGGTTTTGACCCAATCATTGATGAATATAATATAACAAAAAGACATGTTGATAATTTTCATAAAATAGCTAAAAATAAATTAATACCTATTAAAACAGAGTGTATTATTTATGATGAAGAAAGTATGGTTGGTGGTATGTTTGATATGTTATTTTATAATGTTACAAAAAATGAGTATCAAATTTATGATTGGAAAACAAATAAATCTTTTTCAATGTTTAATGAAAGATATAAAATGCTTGGTTGTTTATCCGATTTAGATAACTGTGATTTTGAAACATATTCACTACAATTATCACTTTATAAATATATTATTGAAAAAAATACAAATATTAAATTAGGTAAATCTTATGTTGTTTGGTTTTCACATAATAATTTAGAATATAGAATAATTGAAGTTGCAGATAGAACTGCTTGGGTTAAAAAAATATTTAATGAACTAAGCCATAACTAAAAAAGTCGTAAGGCTATAAAATAACCCTACAACTTTATATTAAAGAGAATGAAAAATTTTTAAATTATACGTTAAGAATACATTGATATGGTTGTATTGTCAAAGTAACTGTTTGTACAGCATCACTTTCGTGATCATTATCACCCATGTCAATATCTGTTATCATGCAGTCAATCAATGTCCACTTTTCAATTGGTACACCTGTTGGGTCTAATGCTCTTAATGTAAGAGTTTTCTTATAACCAGCAGCATATCCCATACGTCCACTTATTGTTTCAGCATGTAATCTTACCCATTCCATTAACTTCTGAGAAGTTGAAGGCCCTATCACATCAAGAAATGTAATTGACATTGATTCCCATTTATAATTACCTGCAACCCAATTCGAAGTATTCATATACTTTATTTCAACAGGGTTAATTGTCATTTTAGGTCTTTTAAATTTTTGTACTGACCATACCTCAATTCCCAAATCATCAAAAGTTACAAAAAAACGGTTAGGTCTCTTTGGTTCGTAATTCATTGGGATTCCTCTTAATAATGATTCATTGGTTGTTGCCATAATATGTTTTATTTGTTTTTATTTATTTTTATTATAAATACTGATATTTTTAAAATAAATATTGGTAATATGATATTACCAATATTTATTTATCAATATTATAGATCAGAAAATGATGCACCTGTTGGTGTTATCGTAAACCCAATACCAATTTTTTCAATTGTTCTTGTAGGTTTTAAATAAATTTCACCATATAGTTCGTTTCTGTCAATACTTTCTGGAGTATTTAACGTATCATCCATTTTTACAGCAAATTCATACAATCCTCTTTCTCTTTTAATTTTATCCAAAATTGGATTAACTTTATTTATAAATTCATCAATAGCAACCTGATCATTTGGTTCAAATAACATTCTAACAGCAACGTTTGCAATCAAAACTTTTACTTGTAATAATAATCTTCTAATATTAATTGAATTTAATGCAGATTCTTTAATTTCAAGTGTTTTCTGACCCATAATAGCTGTACCAACCTCTGCATAATCAACCATTGGGTTAATTCTTGCTGTTTGTAATACACCACGTGCATCTTCCGACAATTTAAATTTAGATTTCTTAGCACCAGTAACACCACGATTTAAACCTGCTGGGGCCCACCAAGGTGCTTTCACTTTATCATTATATGCAATTGCCTTAACTACTTCACCTGTTGGTGGTAAATAAACATTTACGTTATTCTGAGTATCCTTAATCTGAAGCCAAGGAAAATATGTACAAGAATATGAACTATCGATACCAGTACCAATTAAAGAATTAGCAACATCTGTTGATGCAACAACATCAGGTTTACTTTCACCCACTTCATATACCAATGATACATCATGTGTATCAATAATATATAATGTATCAGTTCTTTCTTCTTCAATCATTTCGATTGTATTAGTAACTAATATTTCATTATCATACCACGTAATACTTGGTACTGCAAATAAGTTAATTGTAACAGCTTCTGGATTAGCAAAAGTATCAATTGCCATTTCCCATGCTTGAAAATCATTATAAGATGCATCCAATGGATTTAATCCACCATCAAATTTACCACCTTGTCTGAAATCATTACGATTTGATCTTTCATTTCTATAAACATTCCATCCATCAAAACCACCAGAAGGTGCTAATGTGAATTTTCTTGTTTTAATATCATAATATGTTTGTGTTGAATTACTTACATCACTTGCTGTTTGTAAACTTCCAGCACCTACTTCAAAAGCACCAATAACTTCAGTACCTTCAGTATAAGATGTACCAGTTGCTGCAATATCGAAATGGAAACCTTTAGTTTTTGTATATCCAGTTGTATTTCCACCATCATTTTTATAACCATTAAAGTTAAATAAATTTTGATCAATGTTATTACCACCGAAAGCTGTATTTGAAAAACCTAAATATGTTTTTGATACCTTATCACTACCACTAATATATGATGTTTTATAAATAACTTTTGGTTGTACAGCATCTGTAAAGTTAGGTAAGTTAATTCCCTCAAATCCGCATGGAAATGATGTCAATGAAACTTCATTAGCTAATTCAATCATAACATATTTACTATATAATTCATAATCACCGTTAGATGTACCAATTTTTTTAGCAATATAGTTTGTATTAGTAGGATTTAATGAACATCTTGTATATGACTCCAAAACTGAAACATTTGCATCAGTATCATTAAAATCACGAATTATTACATCAAATTCATATGTATCAATATTAACATTACCAATACTTATTTTAATTTCTTGATTTGCTGAATTTCCATCAGAAATACTAATAAATTTAAATAATCTAGTAACAGTACTACCTTTTAATTCTGAAACAACCCAAGGTGTTTCAGGTGTTTTAAATTTAGTAGCATAACCATTTGTTGTTGTTGGTGTAATAGTATTACCAGTAATTACACTAAATCCATATGGAGAAACACCAGTAAATGGTGTACTAAAATTACTACCGTTTTTGGTCAACCATTTTAATAATTCAGGATAAACGACTTCAACATAAATCCTTGTTTTTTTATCTTTTGCCTCAACACCTAGAACATTTGTAATAAAGTTTGTTGCTAATGGATTTAATGAAACAGAATATGTATTAGTACCACCAGTTCCAGTTGCAGTAATTGTAAAACTACCCATTAAACCAGCAGCAGTTACATCAGTAATATCAACACTTTCTGCATCAAATACCATAGTAGGTGTTGTTTCAGTATCTGTAATAGTTCCTCTACTTCTAATGACAGCAACTGTCATATTTTCATAATCACCATATGAACTTGCAGAATAAGTAGTACCAGTAGTTGAAATATTACCAGTACCACCACTATATGTGTCAACATGAAATGCATATCTAGTACCAGTAAAACCAGTTAAAGATTGTTTAGTCCAACCAGTAAATGTTGTTCCTGTTTGACCAGTTGCTGTTATTGTTACACCTTGGAAAACACCACCAGTATAAGTAGTAATTGGTACTAAAGTAGGTGTTCCACTTGAAACACTTGTTGGATCAACACCAGCACTCAATTTAATTGCCCATGCATTATTTTCATCGTATCCTGATAACCCCAATACTCTTGTTACATATAATTGGTCAGATTCATCAAGGTATGCATTTGCAACATATGGAAGATGATATTTTAAATTACCATTTGAAAATTTAGCAGTACTTTGACCACCAAATCTTTGTTGGAACTGCAATTTATCTTGAATAAAAACAGGCTCAAAAGCAGGCCCTTTAAGGGTTTCGCCAACAACACCAAGTGTTGTTACGCCTACAGTCTGTGTTACAAAAGTTAAATTACGTTCACGAAATTTAACACCCGGGGATGTGAATTTGAATTCGCTCATAATATTTTATTTGTTTTAAATTATATTTACCTAATATTTAACTATAAATACTAAAAAAAAATCAAAAAGTATAAAAAAAACATCTATTAGTATTTATAATAAAAAATATTTAAGAATGAACATTACCCAAAAAATATATTTAAACCCTAATGCAATTAATGTTGATAAGCACATTAAAATTAAATTAGAACAGGAAATAAATAATTTAGAATTTCTTAGTTTAACATTAAAAAGTAATGATATATACCAATCATTTAATGCAGATTATGGTGTATTGGTTGGACGAGTTATTGCAAATAATGGAATTGGTGTTCCAAATGCTAAAATATCAATCTTTATTCCATTAACTGATGAAGATGAACTAAATGATGATATTCGATATATATATCCATATAAAACACCACGTGATAAAAATACTGAGGGTAAAAGATATAATTTATTACCAAGAGTAAGTAAAACTAATTCATTAACAGGTATCTCAAGTCCACAACAACCATTTGGTTCTTTTCCAATTAAAGAAGAAATTGTTTCAAATATTAACCAATTAAATGTTTATAAAAAATATTATAAATATACTGCATTAACAAATGAATATGGTGATTATATGATATTTGGAACACCAATTGGAACTCAAATAATTCACATGTCGTTAGATGTTACGGATATTGGAGAATATTCAATGACACCTGCTTCTATGGTTACAAATCTTGGTTATTCACCTAATTTATTTAAAGATAATAATACAAGAATTAAGGAAAGTAATAATTTAAATGATTTACCAAATATAGAAACACAAGAAATATCAATTGATATTATACCATTTTGGGGTGATAATACTAATTATGAAATTGGTATAACAAGACAGGATTTTAGAGTTAAAACAGTTATTAATAATACCTTTACTGTTTTTGGTAATATATTAACAGATGGTGCAGATTCCATGTGGGGTAGTGATTATTTAACTCGAATACAACCAAGTGAACTATATCGTATAAACGATGTTAATAATATATCAATAGCAACAAAAAGAATTGCAAGAATTGATGAAAAAATATATTATTATCCACCTGAAGTTACTGATGAAGAAATTGAAGCTAAAGGTGATGTTTATAAAAGAATGATTTTATTAGATAAAACAGAATACTCAAGATATATTGATGATGGATTATTTTGTTTTATTATAAATTGTAATAGAAATAAAATAATTAAAAACAATAATAATATTGATCAGGAAGTATCATATGATTTTAATGGTGGAATATTTACAAAATTTAGAGGTTTTATTACTTTCGAAGTTATTTATGATAGTGCTAAAATGGATTTTCATAGTTACTTAGGTGCTAATGATAATGGAAGAATTGAACCAAGACGTTTTATTGTAAAAATTCCACAAATTGCGGATAATGATTTAACTTTCAATATGGATGATAACGACCCAAATACAATTGCTTGGAAAAATCAACATTTTCCATTTAGTGGTGGTTGTATTTATAGTATTAGTAAATTTAATGGTTTGACATATTTTGAAAATATTGACGGTAGTGGTTATTCAGCAATTAATGATATTACACAAAGATCAGTAAATAATGTTGGTATTATTAATACAAAATCAGTAGAAACAATATATACATATTACATAGAAGCATATTACTCAGGAACACTTGCTGATGGTTTACCTCATATAATACCAGATTTAAATAATTCAGATATATTAAGTAATGAAATATTGAGTGGTTATACTGTAAATAATATGTATAATGTTACTGCAATGATGCCTATATCATATGTTGATGATATTCTTCAAGATAAATTTATGGAGAGTAATTATGAAGCATCAAATGGTGAAAAATTTTTTGGTAGTGAATGGTTAAATATGTCATTATATTTTACACAATTTGGTGAACTTACAACATATACAACAAGACTTAGTGGTTTAAAATCTGCAAATATATTAACAATTAATAATAATAATACTTTTTATTATGTTGATAATAATCAAGAAATTGCTGGTATTTATACTAATACTAAATTATTTGCAAGATCAGATTATAATAAAACTAATTTCATTCAAGTAACAAAAGAAGATATTAATATATTTGCAACCGAACCAATAACTGGTTTTATTAAAACAACATCTGAATTAACTGGAAAATATATTAGTAACGATAATATAAATAATTACTTTTATAAGGGATATGGTGTTGATTGTATAAAATATTTAAAAGAAATTGGTATAGTATAATATGGACGATAGAATAGAAATATTATTAAATAGTAAAAAGAACATCGATAGTGTTAATAAACAAGTCTATGGTAGAGTTGAATTTGAAAGTAATAAAATTATTTTTAATGAACTTGATATTACTAATATTACAAGTGCTTCTGATGTTTTTAATCAAGAACGTGAGGAAACACAAGAATATAGAATTTATGGTAAATTTGAATATTTATCATTACTTAATGGAATTAAAACAGATTATGACAATTTAGATAACTTATTTATAAAAAGTGGTACTACTATTCAAACTATTTATAATTCATTTGATTTTTATCTAGTTAGACCAAGTACTGGTTTTACAAATATACCAAATTCTACAAATTATATTAGAAACATGGAGATTATTGCAACTCCTGAAAATTTTGACATATTTAATTCAGGATTTGGAAATAATGTATATGGCGATAATACTTATTCTTTTATTATTAATAAAGATATTGATGTTAGTAATTATTTAGATTATTTTGGTATGCCTTTGACTGATATTTATTTATATCCAAAATATAAAATAAATGGATCAAAAGAAACACTTTATGAAACTAAATGGGTAACAACAACTGGTTTAACTAGAGAACTTACATCAACACAACTTCTTAAAATTGGTGATATTGTTAATGGAGATATTGTTAGTTATAATTTGGAAGAATATTCACAAGTTATTATTGAAAATCAAAAATATTTAATAAGAACATATTTTAGTAGTGGTTCTGGTACTACAGTATATTGGACATATAATCCATTTATACAAATAAAATTACGTTATTTCTCAAGCGATTTGTCAAAAGCAAATAAATTAACTACATCATATGAACAAGTTAATAAAATTCCTGAATTTGCAATACAGATACCAAATCAGGAAAATTATGTGTGGCGAGAAATAATTAAACAGGGTAATTTTGATCCATTTACAAATGAAGGTGTTGATTATCCATTTGTAAATAAAAAAAGATATTTATTTTTAACATCAATTATTGATGTTATTCCAGATATGACAAATTCAGCAACAATATCAACATTAGGAAATATAAAATATGGTACACCAATTGAAAATAATACATCACCAAGTACCGATGTAAATGATATTGGAAAACCTTGCCAATAATAAGATTATGACAATAGCGAAAAGAACTGTTAATATTAATGATAAGAATAAATATATTAGTATTTTATTAGAGAATAAAAATGCATCTGTTGGTGAAGATCAATCTTTTGATACTCTTACAATCAACAATAGTATTGATATTATTAATCCAGTTATTGATGTTGAAACATATAAGTTTAAGATTAATAGTACTGGTACTAATTTACAATTTAATTTTCACGATTTAACAAGAACAGAACCTAAATATGATATTGTTTATAAAACAACTGGCTTTACTAATGTTGTTCTTCAAAACTCATATTTTATTATGGATATTTTTGATAGTTTCGATATACAAAAACAAACCAGATTAAATAGAAATTATTTTACTCAATTAAATCCCAATAATTCACAATTAAGTGGACTAACCTCAACATTTATATTATCATCAACAGTTTCAAATCAATTTAATAATGTTTTTATTCCTAAAAATTATTTAGATTCTAATATTAATAATGAAATTATACTTTATTGCAAATTTATGTTTTATGATGCATTGAATGGTAAAATTGTTAATTTTATAAATCAATCAAAATTAAACATCAGTACTAATGATAAAATGTTTTTTGAAATAAATTTAAATAAATCATCAAGGGTATGGCATTTTAATAATAACGTTACAGCATATGGCGATATATTGAGTATCTATTCAGAAAAGATTAATGCTGCTATACAAACACAAACGGATAAAACAGAATCATATCCAACAGGAAATAAATTTGATTATACAACAATTGATTATTCAGTTATTCAATAAAATAACCAAATCTTGGTTTTCTTAAAGATTTTTTGACTTCAAAATTTTCTTCATCTTGAATATAACCCATTAATTTAAAAGTATATTTAGATGCTAAGAACTTATCACCGTCTATATTCTCTATAGTATTGGCTTCTGACGTAGTATCAGTTAAAATAGGCATTGGGTGTCCTTTAGGAAATACATATGCTTGAATCGATGAAAAATTAGTAAATATGACTTCATCAAAAGAATTCACATCAACTCTATATTTTGTAAAAAGAGTTACTTCATAAGTTAAATCAACATTTGTTGGTTCAGGTGTTTTATATATTAGATATACTTGCTGACCATTATCAATAATTGGTATGTTATAATATATAAATGTTTTTAATTGTGGGATATTCATTTTATTACCTAATCTAGTACCCTTCTGTTTGTCAATTCTACGTACAGTAATATATGGTGTTGGAACATTCTTATCATTATCCATAAATTTCCAAGTTTTTGAATATTCACCCCATCTGTCATTTTCAACAAAAAATGCAGGTACAATTTTTCCATCGATAACTAATTTTAATCCATCCTCTGATATAAAATTAAATATTGCCTGATCTAAATCTTCAAATGCAATTGTTTTTGGTAAAAATTTACTATTAGTATCAGAATTAGCTAATAATTCATTTATTCTATTTTCACCATATTTCATGAACTCAGTTCCAATAAGTGGCGGAAAGGTATCAACATCGTATTTTCTATTTGGTAATGACATATAATCTTTTTTTATAAATACTTGTAAAGTCAATATCTTTTTTGTACATTTGTGATTAATTATAATAATATGTTAGTAAAGAGAATAGACCATAAAGATAGTGATGATACAATTGGATATATTGAATGTATTTTTGTATCTGAAAATATATTAAAAACAATATATTTTAATAAGACTAAAATAATGTACGTATCATTCAGTAGGGGTGGTACTTATTCATATACAGATGTTGGTCAGGAAAAATATAATGAATTTGAACAAGCTGAATCTCAAGGTGTTTTCTTTCACCAAAACATTGCAAAATCTAAGGAACATAAATGTACCAAAGAGTTTACATTATATGGTGAGGAAATAAACGAGATTAGAAAAATAATTGACGAAAATACTGAAGAATAATGGAAAACTTAGTTGAACTACTTAAATTAGCACTTTCATTTTACGCCAATCCTGAAAATTATAATCACCCCGAACTTATTGATGTTGGTTTAGTTCAGTCAGATGGCGGAAATCAGGCTAGGTTTGCTTTGGAAAGTATTGATAAATATTATGCAATAAGAGATTATGATGATATAATGCACGAAGAAGCATTATATAGTGATGATGATATAAAAGAATATGAATCAATTGTTAAATTATTAAAAGAAATAAAAAAAGAAGAAAATGATTAAAGTTTACGTAAAATATCATGATAAAAATTTAGATAAAATTGAAGCACATGGTTGTTGGATTGATTTGAGATCATCAAAAAATTATAATATTCCCAAAGGTGAATCAAAATTAATTGATTTAGGTATGTCAATGAAATTACCGAAATACTTTCAGGCTTGTGTATTACCAAGATCAAGTACATTTAAAAATTATGGTTTAATAATGTTAAATCATATGGGAATTATTGATGGTGGGGATAAAGAAAGTGATGGTTATTCAGGAAATAATGATAAGTGGTTTTTTAATGCATTTGCATTAACATCATTTGCATATGTTAAAAAAAATGATAGAATTTGTCAATTTGAAATCAGACCAT
>SESG01015795.1_pt1 | contig 17443 bp, 27 predicted proteins | sample 3171421 | NCBI WGS metagenome assembly SESG01 (sample SAMN10866946, study PRJNA518727) | freshwater metagenome | biome: subpolar coniferous forest; feature: holomictic lake; material: water; isolation source: holomictic Lake 227, 6 m and 8 m depth | place: Canada: near Kenora, Ontario | collected... | reverse complement strand
TACATTTCACAATGCTGATTTAAATGTATTTGATAATGATTTGAAACGATTATTAGACTTTATAATAAAAAATGTTCCAAAGTATAATTCATATACTAATTTTGATACTGATTATAATCAACTATCAGAGATGTTATTTGATACATCTATATTTGATACTATAAAAAAATGGAATGAATCTTATCGTATGGATTATAGTCAAGGTGAATATTTAACTGAAATTATAGATGAATGTAAAGAACAAAATATATCATTATTAGAGAAGTTCGATGATATATTGTCACCAAAAAGAAATGGTTTTAGATTAGTAAGAAGTGATTTCGAAATGGAACTACCGTCTCAAAAAGAAATTTGGTTTGAAGAAGATGCTTTATTTATTGAAAAAACAACATACAACTATTTTATAACACCCTATTTATCTTAAAACTATGATTAAATTAAAAAATATATTGGTAGAAAATATAGATAAATTGACGTTATATCACGGTACTTCATCTGAATATGCACAATTACTTGTAACAAATGGTTGGCAACCAAATAAAATTTGTATGGGTGGTAATTGTGGTAATCCAAAATATTTATATTTAACAAGTGACATTGAAGATGCTCGTTGGTACTCTAATGAAAAAGGTGATGACACTATTATAAAAGTAATAAATATACCAATAGATTATTTAAGAGCTGACCCCGATGATGAACGTGGTTATAATATGAATGACTTATTACAACGTATATCTAAAAAATCACTAATGCCATCCAAATTTATATTAACAGTATCATTAACAAAGGAACATTTTAAAATAGTATGATTAAATTAAAAAACATATTATTAGAGTATCATCACGAAAATAATCCATATGTGAGTTGGATAAAAGATAAAAATAATTTATTAGAAGTTTTAAATTCAAATAAATATTATAAAATTTATCCAGAACATATGATATATAGAGGTGTAAAAGAATCTTTACTTGATGCATTTTATGAAACAATTAGAACAGATAGGAAACCTCGTGATTCTGGAAGAATACAAAATTATATGTTTGAAATAATTAGACAACAATTACGACCTGAATTACCTAAACGTAATGAGACTCTTTTTGCAGCAACAATATATGGTGCCGCACGTTATTATAGTGAAAATACATATATTGTTATACCATCAAAACAATGTAAAATATTTGAATCCAATGTTGGTGATTCAATGCCAATACTTTCAGCGTTAAATGATACTTATAATATGAACATTATTAATCAAACATTATATTCAGTAAATAATATAATATCACAAAATAATAATAAGTTTGTTAATTTGAAAAAATTTAGAAACATTATGAGTATGGATGTACCACCAAATAATATGTCATTCGATTTTAAAAAAGTACGTTCTGAAGCTGATGAATTATTAAATATTGCGGGAGATAAAATTGAAAAATATGAGGTTGATAGGATATATATGGATTTAGAAAAAATAGAAAAGTATTTTACTGATATAAAACAAATTACTGATTTAAGTCAACTTACAGATAGTCCATTGGGTAAAGAAATATATATAGGTGGAGACCACGTGTGTATGATTAAAAACGAATATTTTAAAAAATATTTTAAATATGAAAACGATAAATGGGAATTAATATGATTAAATTAAAAACATTAGTAACCGAGATAACAAAGAACGACCATTACTGGCATCCAGGCGTAAATCACGTTGCTGAATTACTTGTTATTAGAAAAACAACAACTGATACACAAGTATTATTAGTACAACGTTCAGAAAAAAGAAATCGAGGTAAGTGGGCTATCCCAGGCGGATATCAAGATACTAATCAACCGATTGGAGCTCCATTTAAAGAAGATAAAGAGGATATTAGAGATGCCGCTATTCGTGAGCTAAAAGAAGAAACTAATTTAGATTTATCAAAATTTAAGAATAAACTTATACTTATAGAAGAGTTCAAATGTGGTCGAGATGTATTAAGTGATGGACAAATAGGATGGAAACACATGCATGATTTTGCAGTATTAATAGATGATTCTGTTGATATCTCTCACGTTAGAGGTGGAGATGATGCACCAGAAGCTAAGTTTTTTGATATTAAAGAAATAGAAAAATTAACATTCACTGGAGATTGGAAAGTGCAAGTATACGAAGCATTAAACAAATTACTTAAATAGGAGACATTTTATGTTAAAATTAAAAAATATTATTCAAGAAAATATATTCAAAAGTACTAACTGGAAAGAAGAAATTTTTAAGGACAAAAAGATATATGATGATGTAGTAATTAATGATTTATATATTACAATCCAAAGTATCATCCCATCAGAATTTTTTCCCATAACATATGGTGATGAAAATTCTATTAAAAAATATATAACCTTAATTCCATTTAAAAATAATCCATTTAAAATTAATGTTATTGTAAAGGTAAATAATAAAACAGTAAAATTTATTGCAGACAAGTATGATTCTTGGAGAAGTCACTGGCATTTTGAAAAAGACGGACAACCAATAAAAGATACATCTGATTTATTGAATGTTGTGAGAGAAGAGATATTAACACCATTACAAAATTATAAATATCACGCTAAGAGACACGATTATACATATAACTATTCAGATGATAATAGTTCATATCGTAGTGGAGTTGGACACGAGAAGTATATGAAACAACTATATGATAGATTAGCAGATAATGATAAGAAAGAAGCAACAGAATTTTTAAAACAACAAAGTAAAAAATAATGATTAAATTAAAAAATATTATTTCTGAAGGAATAAAGGAAAATCTTACAATAGAATTATTAAAAAATACTATTAAAGGAAGTAAATTTGAGGGTAAAGCTTTTATAGCTGGAGGTTTTGTTCGAGATTCTCTACTTGGAAAAGATAGTAAAGATATAGATATTGTTGTAGAGTTACCTGATGGTGGTATTGATTTTGCTAATTTTATAACTAAAAAGTTAAATCTTCGTCCACCAATCATATTTCCAACCTATGGCACAGCTAAATTTGATTTAAAGGGTGTCATATATAAAGGTGAAGATTTATCAGACCAAGATATCGAATGTGTGATGACAAGAAAAGAACAATATCACGATGGAAGTAGAAATCCAGATGTTAGTCCTGGCACATTAAAAGATGATGTTGATAGACGAGATTTTACTGTTAATAGTTTATTACAAGATTTATCTACTGGCGAAATCCTTGACTTAACGGGAATGGGACGTGATGATTTAAAACGTGGAATAATACGAACACCATTAGACCCAAATATAATTTTTAAAGAGGATGCGCTTAGGATGTTAAGAGCCATTCGTTTTACTGTTAAATATAATTGGGACTTACCACTATTTATGATTAAAGCTATCAAAAATAATGCGCCACTATTAAATACCATTAGTGCTGAAAGAATACAAGTTGAGTTAGATAAGATGTTAATATCAGATAAACCTGATATTGCAATTAGATTATTACAAATAACTGGTCTTTCAAAATATATGTTGCCAGAATTAGATAATCTTATTGGATTAGAACAAAATAAATTTCATAAAGATTCGGCAATGAAACATAGTTTAGAAGTATTAAAAAATACTCCACCGAATCTAATAACTCGATTACAAGCATTGTTTCATGATATTGGTAAATTTGAAACGAAAGAAATTATTGATAACGATATTCATTTTTATCGCCACGAGGAGTTGGGTGGAAAACTTACACGCGAAATATTAACTCGTCTAAAATATCCAAATGATATTATTGATGCAGTTGTAAAAGGTGTTGAAGAACATATGAGAATAAAATCAGCTGGAATGGAAGGTGATAAAATATCTGATAAAGCATTACGTAAATTAAAACGTGACTTGGGTGACCACATTGATTCTATTCTTGATTTAATGCACGCAGATAATATTTCACATTCAGAAGAACATAGCATGCCTAATCAAATACCAAATATTCGTAAAAGATTAGATACGGTTGGTGATGTATCTTTAGCTCAACATATGCCGCTTCCTGTTACCGGGTGGGATTTGATGACTACGTTTGGATTAAAACCAGGAAAACAATTAGGTGATTTATTAAAAATAGTTGAAGATGCAGTTTTAGAAAACCCTGATTTAACAAAGCAAGATGCTTTAAATATTGTTAAACAAAATCTTAATACATAATTATGATAATATATAAAACAACAAATAAAATCAATGGTAAAATATACATTGGTCAAGATAGTAAAAATAAAAAAAACTATTTTGGTTCGGGTAAATTAATATTAAAAGCTTTTAAAAAATATGGTAAAGAAAATTTTACAAAAGAAATTCTTTGTGAATGTAGAACTAAAAAAGAACTTGATAAAAAAGAGCAATTTTGGATTAAAAAATTAAATAGTTTAGTTCCAGTTGGGTATAATTTAGCTGAGGGTGGTGGTGGTTCTCTCGGATATAAACATACTAAAATTGCAAAAATGAAAATTAGTAAAAATAATGCACGAAATATGTTAGGAAAACATCATTCAAATAAAACAAAAACACAAATATCAGATACAGTTAAAGAACTATGGAATGATAAAGAATATAGAGAATTTCACACAAATGTAAATTTAGGAAAAAAACATTCAGATGAAACAAAAGAAAAACATAGACAAATAATGCTAACGATTGGACAAACCAAAGAATATAAAGAAAAAATGAGTATTAGTTTGAAAAAAAGATATAAATTGAATCCGATGTCAGATGAAACGAAAGAAAAAATACGACAAAGCAATATTGGAACTAAAAGGCCTCCTTGTCCAGAATGGAAAAAGGAATATTTAAGAAACAAATATAAAGGTAGAAAATTTAGTAATGAATGGAGATTAAAACTTTCTAATTCTGCTAAAAATAGGGGAAAAGCTAATAGATTATTAAAAGAAAATCCAAACTTAACTAAACAACAAGCATTAGACCTTGTTAAAAGTGAATTAGAAAAATGATTAAATTAAAAGAAATATTAACAGAACAAATATATACACTATATCACGGTGGTAAGATTGGTATAACAAGTTTTAAACAACTTGGTGATATCAATTATACACCATCTCAATCTGATACATTATCTGGAATATATTTATGTGGACGACAAGATGATGCTGTTAATTATATGAAACGTGCAATTTCAAAAAAATTCTATAATAAGGATTCTAAAAATATATTTTGGAAACCCAATCAAGAACAATTAGATTATGCTGATGTCTATGAGGTGACCGTTGATATTAAAAATCCATTTTTTACCAACGCTACAAAAAATAAATACTTTACCGATTTTATGAGATTAAAACAAGATGAGATTATCAATTTAAAAAAAGATGGGTATGATGCTGTAGTTTGGGGTAATTCTAAAACAAATTCAAAAGATTGGACTGAAGTAATAATATTTGATAATAATGTCATTAAAAGTATTAAAAGTATTAAAAACGACTTATTAAAACAAAATAAAATTAAACTAAAAGAAATATCAGACCAGAGAACTGATATATCACCTAAAGAAACTGTAATTTTAGCAATCAATGATATTAGAAAACTGGGTGTAAAACACATATTCACGAATGATACAGTAATAGATAATAATGTTTTAGTTGATGTTAGTTTTTTTGATGGTTATTTACATTTGAGTTCAATAATGTCAGTAGATAAAGGAAAAGGTGATGCAACTAAAGTAATGAATAAAATATGTAAGATTGCTGATAAATATAAAGTTACAATAGATTTAGAACCGACACCATTTGGCACAGGGAAAATATTAAATACTCAACAACTTACTAATTGGTATAAAAAATTTGGATTTAAAATGGGAAAGTATGGTGATATGAAAAGAAACCCAATGGAAAATTTATAATATATTGTTGGTTTTAAAGAATATACTGATACAAAAATAAAAAAATAAATACTTATATATATAAACATAAGGAGCCTTATAATGGAAAATAAAGAAGTCACATTAAAGTTAAATAATGAAGATAAATATAAAAATATGTCTTTAAAAGAGAGATTCTTACTCAATGCAAAGAAATTATATGAGAATAGAGAATGTAAAGATGACCTTATAAAAGAAGATAAAACAAGTTGGATTCAGCGAATCGTTGATTCAACCATAAAAGATATAAAAGCAATTATAGACGAATATAGTATAACTACAAAAGAACTACACGGAAGACAACGATACAGTATAATAGACCCACATCAGTTTTCTGAATTTAAAAATCTAATGAATATAGAAGTATATGGTTTAGCTATAATAAATAAGAATTTTTTTATTGATTTTGGTAGAACTATGGATGATTCTGAATTTAAGTATTTAAAAGGAAAAACTGCGTTATCTGGTAATATAGGAGATGATGTATATTTAAATATTGGTAAAGTAATAATAGAACAGAATAACTTTTTAGATATTTTTGAAGAATTTGCAAGAGCTACAATTAAAAAAATGTTAGAAGTTGGATATGAATATGGTGAACAAGAAGGATATATTGGAGAAGAAATAGATTTCAAATCTACACAATATAATGTAAATAAACTAAACAAAAATTCATATGAAGAACGTATATTAAATGATTTTATAGAAATTATAAATCACTCAAAAATCCAAACTGGTGAAAAACTTAAATTGTTTGCAACATCAGCGTCTTCATATAGAGATAACCGAGTATCATTATATTGGTTTAAGATAAATGATAATACCGATAATACTGATTTAAAAAATCAACTTCAAACATCAATAGATAGAAGTCAATTATTTGTTTCAAAAATAAAACCAAAATTACCATTAATCTGTTTACAATATAATAAAAATAATTTTGAAATAGATATATTCAATAATGGTATATCTGTAGCTCATATTAGTTTATTTATTAATGAAGCAAAGAATCCTGAGAAAGATATCGTTGAATTTAAAAAAGATATTGATAGATTAATATACGAAACATTTAACAATATATTACTTAAAGCTAAAAATAAAGATATAAGTTCTAATTTATTATCAAGATAATATGAAGTCGGACATTATGAATGAAAAAGAATTCAATACTTTCATAAATGAATTAAACAAAAATTTAGACAATATAAACAATTTATATAAACAGTATGCTCATTGGAATTCAGAATATATAAATTCATTTAGGAATAATAAAGGTGAGTCAATATCTGAAATAGTTTTCAATCATATAATAAAAAACATTAACATAAACTGATAAGATGGCAAAACAATATTTTAGTTGGACAGAAGCATTATTTGATTGGAATACAACAGAACCACAATATGATTATGTATGGGAAGATGTTGTATTACGAGTTAAAAAATGTTTAACGTGGAGTGAGGCAGATTATTATTGGGACAATAATGATTTTGATTGGGATAATTTCTGTATATGGGTTGATGCTGATATACCTGAACCTACACCATCAGTGTCTACAAGTAGTGGTGGTATCACTGATGTTCAACAAAAGTTTGATAATTGGCAAAAGAAAAATGAACAGAAGAAAAAACAAATTATTAAATTACTTTGTGAAATACCAGAGTTAAATTATAAATATGAGAAGGAGTTACATAAAAAAAATAGTAAAATAGATGTTAGGGATATAAAATTGTTAACAACTAAAAAAGATGTAACCTTAACCGTGGAGAATTAAGATGTCATACACATTATATACAGATAAAAATGAACAATTTGAAGTATTAGATATACATAGAATAATTCCAGGTGAACAAGGTGGAGAATATGTGAAAGGAAATGTAGTAAGTATATGTTCTAATTGTCATAGATTAATACACAATGGTATTATTACTGTTAAAGGTTGGTTAAAATCAACAAGTGGTGATTTACTACATATAATAAAAGAACAAAAAGAATTTTTAATATAAAATAGACGAAAATAATATGAACTCAAAACTAAATTATCTAAAAGAACTTATTAAAGAAGAAATTCATAAAATTCTGAACGAAGAGAATAAAAATATAACAATCCCAACTGATGACCGTTGGCCAGAAATTAAAGTATCTGTTCTTGATGATAGATATGTATTTGAACAAAATCATTGGTTAGGGAAAGTAAATAAAATTGAAATAAGTTATCCAAAACAAGCAGAAGAATTTGATAATCTTTTAAACTCAAATAAATTGAATGGTGTTATAGAAAGTGATGGTGAAATAAAAGGACTTTCACTAATTATAAGACAAGATTTTTATCAAATTATCCAAAATGACCAAAGAATTACTATAACCAATAAACAACACGAAAACATAATTAAGGAGATTTAATATGAACGAATTAATATTAGAAATACTTTCATTTCAAAATCAAATGAAAATTTTACATTGGCAAACAAAATCATATGCACGTCATTTAGCATATGGTGGTATCTATGATACTATAGGTGGATTACTTGATACATTTGTTGAAGTATATCAAGGTAAATATGGTCGTTTAGAATTTGGAGAATCTATTCAAATTGGTAATATGACTAATCTAAAAATACAAGATGTAGTTATAGATTTTTCTACATTATTAATAGAAGATGTTGCAGAAAAAGTTGATGCTACAAAAGATTCTGATTTATTAAACATCAGAGATGAAATGTTGGCCGAAGTTAATAAGTTAAAATTCTTATTATCTTTAGATTAAGACTTAAATTTATAAAATTAAATATATATCGTATGAAAAATAAAAAAAATATTATAGAGTACGTTAATAAAATATTTCAGTCAGTAGAACCAATAACCTATGATGAATTTAATAAAAAATTTGAATTTAAAAAAGATATTGATTTAAATAGACTCGAATGTATAGTAACCAGAGATGATAAATTATCACACATATCATTAGTTGTAAGTATAATTGAACATTTAACTGGTGAACGTATTGCATTTGAAATTGATGATAATACTAAAGTAATTAAGGGAATTCAAAAAATATATAAAGGTATTTCTTAATTGTAATGAAAAATAACTTACTTGAATTAGATACATCATATACAACATTATATAACCTATGGAAAAAATTGGGAGTATGTACTATACTTAATTCTTTAGTTGAAATAAGTAAGTTTAAAAATCCAAAAATATGTACTATATTAAAAAATACAGTAGAAACTATTAAACAAATTCAAAATAAAAAATAAGTTATGGGAAGATATACAGTTAGAAATCCAAGTAGTTTGAAAGGGTACTTTGGTAGACCACCAGATTATTTATTAGAGGTGGATGTACGAGATGCTATGAAACAAACAAAATCAAATATTCAAGCGTCAAAATATCTTGGGGTATGTTTACAGACATACAGAAAATATGCGACACAATATATTGATATTGAAAGTGGTAGAAATCTATATGATTTACATAAGTCCACTGGACGAGGAATAAAAAGATTTTATAAAGCGGACAAAGAATGGAGAATTCACAAAATATTAAGTGGTGAAATTAAATCACCATCTACACGTAAATATAAAGTTAGATTTATCAGAGAACTAATTCGACATTGTTTATTTGAAGAAAAATGTGACAGATGTGGATGGGACGATAAACGACCACAAGATATGACAACACCATTATTAATAGATTTTTTAGATGGTAATATAAAGAATTTTAAAAAAGAAAATATTCGATTATTATGTCCAAATTGTTATAGTATATATGTAGGCGATGTAATGCAAAGACGTGCATACCCAAAATCGTGGTTAATTAAAGATAAAAAAGATGAAGAAGAACATATACTTGAGAAAGAAAATAGAACTAAAAAAGTACAAATAGATTATAAAAGTATAGATTTGGATAAACCACTATCGAGTGAAGAGTTAGACAATATAGACTTATCTAAACTATAAAATATATTAAAAAAACACAATAAATATAATTTTTTTATATTTATTTATATAAATAACTAATTAATTCATATAGGAGAATACATATGAAACTTAATATAAGAAAACTCATCAGAGAAGAAGTCCAACAACAATTATTACAAAAACAGTTAGAAGAAGGTTTAGCTGACATTGATGGATATAAATCTGCAATAAGTAATGTCATAACAACAGGCCATTTTAATGTCGGTGACCCAAAAGATATTGATATTGAAAATCCAGAATTTCAACCAGTTATTGAAGCTGGATTTAAAGCAAAAGTAAATGTTCAAGAACTTGCTAAATTACTTTTAGGTATGTAATAATTCTGTTAAACAATTATAAAATGGGGCGATATTATGGGTTCAAAACCTGAAGAAATTAGAGAAATAATGAATAAATTAAATTTTGATAAACTTCTAAATGAAAGATATTTAGAAATTAATCAATCATTTAAACCTTTTGCGATATCTGGTAAGTTTAAAGTATATTTTTATTCTGATTATATGAAAGACAATTCGGATAAAGAATTTGTTAAAATCAGTGAAAAAGAAAAACGATTCTTAATAGAGACATTTCAAAGACAGTATGGTATTACAATAAGTGCCGATGACATTGTTGTTGATGGTAAATATATTGTAATAACATTCACGTTAAATAAAAATACACCAATAAAGGATATTGCCCCACTTTTTAATAATTTATTAAAAATAAAGTTTCACGGAAAAATTTTAATCGCAAACGCTGGAGTCTAATATGAAAATAAATGAAACACGAACTATGATGGATTCAGTTAGAACTTTAATGGAGTCTAAATATGTTAAAATAGAACCTCTTAAATATACCGAGAATTCTTATATTGGGGGAAAAACATATAGTTTCGAAAAAAGAGTTGAAAAAGATATGTTAGAATACTCTCTTTCATTAACATCATCAAAAAGTGCATTAGAATCAAGTATATCTGATATACACTATAAACCTACAATGAAAAATTACGATTCCATATTTCCACATAAAAAAAAGTTCTTAATGTCATTCAAAGCATATAATCAAAGAGGAAAAATAGACGGAAGGGTTATTGATGAAATAAATGTAACTGTAGCTAATATTGTTCTAATGTTTACTAAAAGTAAAACATATGAACCAGATTTAATAATACTTAATCCAGTAGCTGAAGAGAAATATCTTGATACTGATTTAATCAATAAAACTTTATCTAAAAATTGGACAATAGAAAAATATTTAGATGAGAATGATAGTGTTGTTTATTTATTTATAAAAACAGAATAAAAGTATATCGTTTTATAAATCTACAAAACTGGATTAAATTAAATGAATAATTTAATTAATCCTTTTTTTGTTTAAAGGACAAGATGATTAAACTAAAACAAATATTAGAAAGTCCACATAAAATAGAATCAGATAAACATAGTATATATCTGTATTGGGGTGCTAAAGATTCTCGTGCATTTGGTTATTATAATAATGAATTATATTTAACTAATGATAATTCAACACACGGAGATGTTGTACCAATAGTAAACACAAAAGAAAAAGTTATTGATAGAATTGATAGAGATGATTTAATATATCCAGGCAGAATATGGTTAAATAAAAATGTATGTTCATTTTGGGATGTTCCAAAAACAAAAAGTGAATTTGATAAATTTATAAAAGATATGCAACAACGTTTTTATGAAAAAGAAATATCTTCAGATTTTAAAAAATTTAAATTTGAAATATTTTTCGATGAAGATATGAATGTATCATTTAGTTGTGATGCAGATTATCAACAAGATTCATCACAAAAAGAATTATTAGCTAACTATAATGATTTTGTAAATATATATTATTGAGAATAGTAATGATTAAACTAAAACAAATATTATTAGAATCACCGAATAAAGTATTTTTTGGAAAAGGTATCACTCTACAATATGATGATGATGACACTATTACTTTTGCATATTCATTGAAATTTAAAAAGTTTCGTAGTTCAACAATTATGATTCATTTAGATATGTCTGATGAGTTTAGTAGATATCAAGGAAGATATTGGAAAAGAAAACAACTACTATCGTTTTGGGAATATCCTACCGAGAAATCAATTATATTTGAATTAATAAATCAACTTAAAATAAATCCAAAATCTACAAAAATAGAGGTAATATATAATAACGATAATGTATTTCAATATAAAGAGTATGATATAGAAAAAGCTACATTAGACCTTGAAGATGTAATGAATAGATATATCGGAGCTGATGAAATTGATTATTATAATGACTTTATTAATCTTGAAGAATATATAGGAAAATATTGTACATGATTAAATTGAAAAACATATTAACTGAAACCGATTTAGTTACAAGTAATAGTTGGGGCGAATATACAATATCAGTGTTATCAGATGATGAATTAAATACATTATATGATATGTTTAAAGAAACATATGGTAAAATGGGTAATATCATCCGAACAGTATCCTCTGCTGAGAAATTAAAGACACACAAATATGTATTATTAATTGATTATGATAATGATAATGCTTTTGATGCATTTATAATATATAATCCTATATCTTATGGTAATAAAATTGTATATCTTGGTTCAAAAAATAATATAGTTGCAAAGTCAATACTTATGAAGAAGTTTAAAGATTTATTATTATCGAAAAACTGGTTTATAGAAGGTGGACGGAAAATAGAAGACTTCTGTGTAAAGTATAAAATACCATATATTGATGATATGGATATAGTAACTAAAATAATTAAAAATAAAAAAATAGAACCATCTGAAGATGGTTATTATATTCGAAAAGCCGCATTCGGCGCTGGTGTTAAAAAAAGATTATATGGAGCATTATAATGGTTAAATTAAAAAAATTAATTACAAATGAACCTGAAAAGAAACGTCACTCTGATATGTTTCATTCAGAACTAAAAAAGAAATTAGGCCAAATAGATGAAGAACCCGATTCAGTAAGAACAAAATTTGGTATAATTAAAGCTGAAGATATGGATGCTAGACCATTTTTATATTTACGTGATATGGATAAGTTTTTTATTTCTAACAAACGAGCATATCATACACTGACACCAACCACAAATCCACTTGATTTAATGTATGATGAAAAAGGTGTAGATGTGATGAATTATTTCGAAAAATTACCACAAATTGAAAAAGACCGTATATTAATGTATGTTTTATTTAAAGTCGAAATAAACGGAAGACTTTGGTTAGATAAACATATAATCTCATTTTGGTATTATCCGACAACTCAAGAATTAACAAAAATATTAAAACACTTAAATAATGATTTTAATATTTCAATTAATAGTTCTTGGAAAATAGAAGTATGGCATTATGTAGGTTCAAATAAGATTGAAAAAGTATTCATAAATAAACCAGATATAACACAAGACCGTTTAAATGGGATGATTGTTCCAGTTTTAATTCAAATAAAAGATTATAATAAATCCTTACCGATGAATGAAAATATAATATCAGAGACACCCGATGAAGTATTTTATGATAATACTGAACACATTTATAGAACAAACGGTGCATATGCTTTTGGATTTAAAGAAGATAAAAATTTAATATGTTATGTATCCGACAAAAATGAAACACATTATGATATGGGATATATAAGAAGTAGTTTACTATATCCCGGCAGAATATGGACTAACCATAAATTAATATCATTTTGGGAATATCCACCAAAAGAAAAAATAAAAGAATGTTTATTATTATTAGAAAAAGCATTTAATGATACTCACGACAAAACTATAAATATATATAATGACCCTGAATATAAAATTGAAGTATTATATAGTAAAAATAATACAAATAAAATGGAATTAGAGTTTGATAATGATTATTCATATAGTTTATATGATTTAAGTACAAAAAAAACATTTGACGCTGACACTGTTGAGAAAAATGCTGAAAAATATGGATATAAAGTAGCGTTTGTAAATCCAAAAGAGTATGGTGGTAGTTTAGAACGTTCTTCTGAAGAATTAGCTAAACAACACGTAATGTCACCGATGTTAAAATCTAAAAGAAAACCTGAAGGTTGGGGTAGTACAAAAGATAGTTCTAAATCACTTAATCCACATTTAAATCCAAAACTAAAATATGGGGATAGAGCATACTGGGGTGATAGTGTAATTAAAATGGGAGATTTATTAGAAAATACAAATGATATGATAACTGTATATCATTTAACTACTGTTGAGAATTATGAAAATATTAAACGTGATGGTGAACTTGACCCAACAAAAACAAATAAACCTTCTAAAAAATTAGAATTTAGTGATAGTCGAGATAATTCATTAGAAGTTCTTTCTTCATTTGGATGGGCGTTCAGAAGAACTAAAGGATATGTATTACTTATACTTGAAGTTCCGAAAGAATTATTAAGTGATTTAAAATTCGATATGTATGAATCAAATAAAAAAATATCTACTAAATATATTACTAAAGTAGAATATATACCAAGACCAGATAGAAATCATAATGTTGTTGAGAAACTTAAAAAAAATAATATTAGAGTATATATACTTAACTTAGAACATATGCCAAGTACAAAATATGTTGTTGAAGTAGTTAATAATGATTTAAAAGAATTTCCAAGAAGTACACCTGATACGAAACCGTTTGAATATCATAATGATGAGGGTGAATTTCAATCAGAAATACTTGTAACTGAATTACCAAAATATATTTATTTGTTAAAACAAAAAGGATTTGTCATTGATGACAATAAGAGTATTGAATAATGATTAAATTAAAACCTATGATAGATGAAAGTCCAGATTCATTGAAAATGGCAATTAATCAACCTACTTTATCGCATGATAGCTCACAAGCGTATCCATTTACTATTTATAAAAATGCAGTATTCATTGGTTCTTCTGGTGGTATACATCCATTTATACGTGGGGATGTCGAAGACAAAATTAAAAGAGAAAAAAGGATACCTACAACATTCGAACAAGAGTTTATATATAATGCGGCAGATTGGAGAACTAAGATGCATTGTGCTGGAAGAATTTGGACTAATGCAAAAGTAATGTCATTTTGGGAATATCCAACATCACTATCTGAAACAGAATCTATAATTATTAAATTTAAACACGAACTTAATATCGATATATCTGATTATCAAATAGAAGTTATATATGATGAGAATGATAGATTAGTAGTAAATGTACACGATGTAGAAAAAGCTGTATTAGATATAATGGATTCTAAAGATAAACACTTTTCTAAATATTATTATCATTATATGCCGTTAAGGGAATATATGGAGAAATATTGTAAATGATTATATTAAAAAATTTAATAACTGAAATTGGTGAAGCATCATTACCACCATTTAAATATACTCAAACATCAACAAAATCACAAAGACGAGAATATACGATTGATGTGACTGATGATATACAGATGTTATTTATACTTAGAGGCACAGATATTGTATATGGTGATTTTGAAGCTGACCACGATATTGACCAAGAATATAGTAATACTCCAGTATTTGATTTATTAGATAATGGAATTACTAATGAAATTACAGTATATGAAATTATATTTTCTACAACTGAAGCTACAAAAACTTGGTTGGTACAAAATGAAAAAGGTAAAAAATATTTTGGATTTCCATATATGGAATCATTTTTAAATGTGAATCAAGTATTACGATTAATGTCAACTATTGTACATATAACAAAAGAAGATGCTATCGATACACTAAAACATATGAAATATTTCTTTTATAAATATACAGCTGTTAAAAATAAAAGTAAAAGTCCAAATGATGAAAGACGAAAAAAATTATATGACGCGTTTATGAAAAAAAATATAACATCTGATTTTAGTATAGCTCAGTTTCAAGGTGATACTTATATATATCCAAAGGGAATTATTGACTTATGATTAAATTAAAAAAATTAGTAAAAGAAATTGGTGATGCAACAATGTTACCATATGTATATTCTCGAACATACAATCAAGATGTCAAAATTGAATATACTATCAAAATAAAAGATAACATTAATGTTGAATTAAAATTACTTATTTGGAAAGTTCGAGATATATCAGAACTACCAACCGAATATGAAACTGAATTTATCTCTAATAAAATTTCAAGTACAACATATGGAAATATAAATGATTTTAAACGAATTTCTATAGAATTTGATTTAGATACTAATTCAGAAGAATACCTTGATAACCAAAGTGAAAAATTTAATAAACAAACGTGGAAAGAAGGATTTCTTACCACTCAAGAAACTATTAGATTTATGTCTACAATAGTTAAAATATTAAAAGAAGTTGATATTGAATTTAAAAAGAAATATAAATATTACTTCTATGAATTCTCAGCTATTAAATCAAATAAAGAAAAAGAAGTAAATTCTGATGATTCTATTAATTTAGGTAGAAGGGGAAATTTGTATATGGTATATCTTAAACATAATTTACCAAGTGATTGGAATTTTGAAAAAATTCGTAATATTATAATGTTCTATCCACCAATATTAAAAAAGGTTAAATAATAGGGAAATATGATTAAATTAAAAAAATTAGTAAAAGAAATTGGTGAAGGTACATCACAACCATTTGAATATACAGTAATAGAGAAATATCCACGTAATGAGGGTATAACATACGAAATTAAAATAACAGATGATATTATAATTGAATTTGAGATTGGTAGATATAAATTATATTCTGATGATGATATGTATACTACATTATTAAAACAATATGATATTATAGACACAAAACCACTAATGTTTGAATATGTAATTTCATTTGATATAACAACATCTACAGCTGAATATTTACAACATAGTAATTATAAATACGCACAGAATTTTTTGAATACAGAACAATTATTACGGTTAATGGCAACAATTGTTGAGCTTATAAAAAAACATAATACTAAAATATCAAATGATGAATATTATACATATGAATTTGAACCTATTAAAAATGTAGATTCTCGTGGTGAATTTATTGCTGGTGATAATAAGAGATTAAATTTATATATGGTATATTTAAAAAAACACCTCCCATCTAATTTTGAAATACATAAAGAAAATAACCCATTCAGTACAAGAGATACTAAAATATATTTCTATCCGAAACACATTTCCCCTTGATTTTTTCATTTATAATTTGTATATTCCTATAAAATAGGTTATAATGAAAATATTACCATTAAAATTCTCAAATATTGAACTTTTAAATGATTTAGTGGTAAAATTATGCCTTGTTTTTGATTCCGTTAATGTTATAAATACTGATATTGATATCGAAGATACATATGATATTGAACGAAGACAATACTATTCCACTAAAATTATTGAAATAGTATTGAAATCAAATATTACAGTCGATGATAATTTAGTTATATTAACTGATTCTGATTTATATATCCCAGCTTTGACATATGTGTTCGGTGAAGCTCAATTGAATGGTAAATATTCAATAGTATCTACGTGTAGACTTCACGAAGAATTTTATACTTCTGAAATAAATTACGAACTATTACTTGAAAGA
>SESG01011930.1_pt1 | contig 17516 bp, 13 predicted proteins | sample 3171421 | NCBI WGS metagenome assembly SESG01 (sample SAMN10866946, study PRJNA518727) | freshwater metagenome | biome: subpolar coniferous forest; feature: holomictic lake; material: water; isolation source: holomictic Lake 227, 6 m and 8 m depth | place: Canada: near Kenora, Ontario | collected... | reverse complement strand
CTGCAAACCTCATCCAGCAAGGCCGCCTGAATTCCGCCATGCAATACATTTCTAAAACCTTCCGCCCATTTTTGAGGGTCCCATCTGGCAACCACCTCATCGTTCTCCAGCTCGAATTTCAACTGCAAACCCTTTTCATTATTGGGCGAACAGCCGAAACAGTTGTAATCCTTCCTGCCTGATTTCAGGTAGGGATTGGCTATTTTTCTGATCATATTCTTGTATTTAATTTCTTCTTTATTACGATTCTGAACCTCCAGACCACTTCCACAAATGCTGGATCACTACATTTTCAACGACGAATCATTACTTCGACGAATTGTCAAGTTATCACTTCTCAACTTTCACCAGTTCATTGTTTTGCAGATACCAGATATTGCCTTCGCAGGAACTGTAACCCATTTGAAACAGGTCGGCGAGGTAACCTTTCATTTGCCTGAGGTCCTTATCTGACTTTTCTCCGGTCTTGTAATCGATTACCACGGCATGATGATCCCTGAGCATCACCCTATCTGGACGATGCTTTGATTCACCGACACGAAGTATATCCCTTTCATTAAGAACTCTCCACTGATCACTGAACCATTCTGAAAAAGGCTGCTGACTTAACAACCCTTCAATATTGGCTTCAATCTCCTTTCCCTCCGCGGATGTAATCATGCCTGATACGACCATCTGGTTTACCGCTTTCCCAACATCTTGAACTGTCCTGATTTTTTCAAATATCTGATGCATTACTGTGCCTCTGTTGATGCGTTCTGTTCTGCTATCCCCAGTCAAGCGAAAATAATCCTTGCTGTGGAGTCTTATCTTCAGTCTCTTGCTGTTTGAATGAAGGATTAGTGGCTGAGTTTGAATTTCCTCCTGTGGAAGATCTTCCTGCTTCGGGTAAGCCATTGGAATTCCTGACTCAAAGACTCTGTTGACAGAATCCCAATGTTTTCCGAAATCGATGTATAACTCCTTGTCGATACTATCCGGGAACATTGGATTTTCGATCAGGCTCTGGATCAGTTCGGCCACAGTCCCCAAGGCTTTTTTCTCCTCCTGGTAAGGCATGATGATGAACAAATTGTTCACCGCACGGGTCATAGCCACATACAAAAGGTTGAGATTATCCATGATGCAAAACAGCATTTCACGGTAATAATCCAATGAGAAAATTGAATTTTTCAGGCTGCCATCGCACTTCAGCAACACCATCTTCATGGTATTGAACGGTTCACTGTCCGGCATTGACCACAGATAAGGTGCTTTGCGGTTGTTGATGGCAACTTCCCAGTTACAGAAAGGGATGAATACAGTATGATATTCCAACCCCTTGGACTGGTGGATGGATGAAATCCGGATAAAGTTCCTGATCGATGGCAGGCTAAGGGTTTTGTTGCTGCCACTCGCTTCCCACCATTCCAGAAAGCCGGGTATTCCGCCACAATCTTCTTTGGCATATTCGAGTACCATGTCCAAAAAGGCCTGAAGATAAACTTTCTCTCCTGTTACAGTCCCCAGATGAAAGTGATCTGCAACAGAAACAGCAAGTTCATACAATGGTAAAGCCAGAAGACCATTGAAAAATTCCGGACTTGTATCCTCATCGAGCCATTGGCTGAAAATTTCCGGTGGTGGCGCTGCAGGGTCAAAAAGATCATGAAGGTCAACATTGGCTGCGTCATAACCGGGATTTATCAATGGAAGAAGAATCCTGTAGTAACCGTACAATAATTCGGCACGCGCCAATTGGGGTTCTTTGCGTGCAAAAATCCTGAAGAAATTAACCACAAACTGAACAACCGGGGATTGTCCGACCTTCAGTGTATCACTTGTTATCACGTCATAGCTGCACCCTGCCACTGCATCCATCTTCTTCTTCTCCCAAAGTGCCCTTGCAACAAGCTCTGCCTCCGCATTTTCACGGACAAGAATCGTAATCTCCTCTGCTTTTACCCCTGATTGCTGGACTTTCTCCAGCTGTTCAATTAACAAGATCAAGGCTTTCTCCCTGAAATCACTTTTTTTTGTTCCTCCTTCGGGATCAGAAAAGGTAATCCGTACATAGCCTTCCTGTGTGCCTCCCTGGGAGCATTCCTCGCGCTGACCTGCATAAGCATTGGCAATTACACCGTTCAGTCCGGAATTAGGTAGATCATTGGTCTGCTCTGCGAACCAGTTTTCCAGGTAGGCAGTGGCATTCCAAAACAAAGTGTTGTTAAAATCGACGATGTTTTTTTTGCTGCGCCAGTTGACAAGCAGATTTTCCACGTGTATTTCCTGGTGCCCTAAATCTGATTCCAGCTGATTGGCGAGTAAATTCCAGTCACCGTTCCGCCATCGATAAATTGATTGTTTTACATCGCCTACAACCAGCGAAGAGTTCCCGGAAGCCAGCGCATTGTCTACCAATGGCTTGAAATTGGTCCATTGTTGTTTGGAGGTATCCTGAAACTCATCCAGCAAAAAGTGACGGTAGATCAACCCAACTTTTTCATAGATAAAAGGGGTGTCATTCCCATCAATGATTTTTCCGATCATCAGTCCGGAATCACTCAGTAAAACAGTATTGTTCTCCCTCAAAACTTCTTTCATTTTAAGGGCGATATTACCAAGAAGACCAAATGGATAAATGTTTTTCAGGATCGCCCTGGCACTGTTGACTCTCGTAATTTCCTCCTCTAAGGCTTCGATGGAATCCTTGAGCAGGACGTTTAATCCATCGTTGTATAAATCTTGAATCTGCGCCTTGATGCCGGCAGTATCCGCTTTTTTGGACCATGCTTCAAGGTTGTCGCAGGCATCCAATACACTCTTCAAAGGGGGATCGATTTTACCGTTCACCAGTTTATTGAAATGGTTGGCAAATGAAGTCTTGCCATTTTTGAACTGGTCATAGGTCAATCCGTACCGGGAGATTAAAGCCAGTCCTTGCTCACCCAATTGTTTTAACCTGGATTCCGCTTCCTGAACCACCTTTTTCATTTCAGCAACATACAAACCAAGTTGTGCTTTTCCTTCAAGTATCTCCAGGAATTCGTCGCCGTGTACTTTAAAAGTCTCTTTGTCTATTTCTTTGCCATATCTCAGCAACTCCCTTTTGAAATCCCAGCTTCTGCCCTCTTCCAGATTTTCTTCCAGAAAGAGTACCATCCAGTTCATCAGCAATTCGTTGCTGTCGATCTCCTGAAAAAGCAGATCTATTGCATCTTCCAATGCCTGACGATTGTCTATTTCAGTCCGGAAGGAGGCATTCAGCCTGATCTCCCTGGCAAACGACCTGATTATTTTCTGGAAGAAACTGTCGATGGTCATCACAGAAAAGCGCGAATAATCATGCAGGATCAACTGGAGAATGGACGGGGCCTTAGCCCTGATTTTCTGCTCATTACCGTATTCTTTCAAAAAATCGATGTATTTCGACTCACCACCCTTCGAAAGATTGGCAAGTTCCCTCAGTATGCGTTCCTTCATTTCGGCAGTGGCCTTGTTGGTAAAGGTCACTGCCAGAATATTCCGGTACGACGCAGGTTTGGCAAACAGCATCTTCAGATATTCCCCTACCAGCCGGAAAGTTTTACCCGATCCCGCCGAAGCCTTGACAATATTTAAACCGGTATTGGTTGACATTTTTCAGGTATTCAGTTTGTATTATTGTAGCCGAAAACGTTTAATAGCCTGCATTAATTGGATTTCGAACTTGAAAAATTCTAATTTAACTGCAATTGATTCCTCATACTCCTTATGATGCTTCCGGTGGTCTCTCCAGTTTGAATCTGACACGCAGCACTCCTGCCTCAAAATCAGTTGAGAGCAGCAGAAACTGTCCAATTTCTGATGTATTTCCGACATGCGGACCAATACAAGGGCAATGATCGTAATCCCCTACCGAGACAATACGGATGGAATCTCCGCTTTCCTGTGGAAGTCTCTTTAGATTGAAGGCAATTTCGGCATCTGCATGACTCATCAGTTTCTCCGTGACATCCAGATTGCTGTTGATCACCTGATTGATTCGGCTTGCAAGCTCTGCTTCTTCTTCCTCAGTGATCGGACGATCAAAATGATAATCACACTTCGATTTTTTCCTCTCAATATGGCTCGAAAAAGAGCGTTCACCTCCAAACATCCTCACCATGGTCTGGTTTAGAATATGCTCGGCAGAATGCATTTGCGGATCGTAACTCTTCATGGATATTTCAATTCTGTTTGTGCTAAAATTAGGCAATTAGATTGAACCAGGAATGGTCCTGTCTATTTGTCACGACCTTTTATAGAAATTTCAACACAAAAAATGATTAATTTGGTGTGATTTAGCTTGAATCTGAAAAAAATAGTTTCTTACGGTGCAACATTTCAGATTCGGCTGCGTCATTGTAGTAAATAAGAGAAAAAAGGAAAAATGTATATCAACATTCATCAGCCGCTGATTGACAAGTGCCTCCAAAATGACAGGAAAGCTCAGTTCAGGATATACAAGCTGTACTACAAGTCGATGTACAACACTTCGTTGCGGATCGTTAACCTCACCGATGAAGCTGAAGACATTATGCAGGAAGCTTTCCTGACTGCCTTCGACAAAATTGGCAGTTACAAGAATGAAGTGAGCTTTGGAGTTTGGTTGAAGCGGATAGTCGTTAATCGTTCCCTGGACTATTTGAGAAAACGAAAGGTCGAATTCGAGGAAGCCCGTTCAGATCTTCCTGTCTACGAAGAAGAAAGCGATGATGAAACCGAATACACTGCCGAAGAGGTGAAAATGGCCATCACCCGACTATCTGACAATTACCGAACGATCCTTTCCCTGATTCTGCTGGAAGGTTACGACCACGAAGAGGTTAGTGAGATTCTGGGGATCAGCAATGTGACAAGCCGGACACAGTTTTGCCGGGCCAAGCAACACCTCCGGGATATTTTGATTGAAAAAAGAAAAAAACAAATGACAATACCACATTATGGATCAGCTGGATAAACTATTCAACAACCAACCGGAGTCTTTTGAGGAAGAGCCTCAGGAAGGGCATTTCGGCCGGTTTGAGACCAAACTGGATCGCTTCCATGTTGCAAAGAAAAGAACTTCTAAATCCTGGACATTTTTAAAAATTGCCTCCGTCCTTATTATCGTACTGCTATCGGCAAACCTCTTGTTGTACCTTCTTCCGGGTAAAACAGAGAATAACGGCCAGCAGTTTGCCAATAGTGAGCTAAACGAGACAGCCAATTTTTATATCACCCGAATCAACAGTGGAATGTCACAATTGAAGCAAATGGCTGATCAGGGCAAAGGCAGTGAACAAGACTTGTTGCAGGTAAAAACGGAGATGGATGAGATGTACAAATTGCACCAGGATTTACAGGAAGAATACTCGAAAAATCCAAATGATGAAAGGGTTGTCAATGCCATGATCGAATATTACCAGACAAAACTCAACATCATCAATACCATCAAATCAGATTTGGAAAATGTAAAAACAATTAAAAATAAGAATCATGAAAACAAGGAACTTTAGCTTAATCATGCTCTTTCTGATGGTGTTCGTCCTTCAGACAAACGCAGAAAGAACCGTCAAAAAAATTTACAAAAGCTTTCCCGTAAGCCAGGTTGCCAAACTGGAGCTCTCCAATAAATACGGCAATATTCAGATAGACGACAACCGCAAAGACTCGGTAGTCATCAACGTAGAAATTTGGGTGGAAGGTACTGGTAGCCGGGCCCAAAAATTAATTGACAACATCAATGTACATATTGGTACTTCAGGCAGTACGGTTTCCGCTACAACAGAATTCCAAAATCAGTTCAATAACAACAACCAGGAATTCGGTATTGAGTACCATGTTTCGGTTCCAGCTGACCGCGACCTGTCAGTTGGGCAGAAATACGGAAATGTTTACATGAACAATCTCACCGGAAAAGGGATCTTTGATATCCAGTACGGTGAAATCAAGGCCAAGGAACTCCTTGCCCCGGCGCTGGAAATGAATCTTGCCTATAGCAAAGCCAACGTCGATGCCACCAAAGACCTCAGTCTTTCCATCAAATATTCCAAAATTAACCTGGGCAAAGGTGACAACCTGAAAATCGATTCGAAATATTCAAATCTTGTGTTCGGCGACTGTAAAGATGTGATGCTGGATTCCAAATATGATGATTTCAGGTTCAAGACCATCAACAACATGACATCCAACTCAATGTACACAGGATACAAGATCGATCAGATACTTTCTTCCCTCGCATTAACCAACGGATATGGTGATTTTACGGTCGGCACCATCCCTGCTAATTTCAAAAGCATCAAAGTCAGCAGCAAGTATGCCTCTGTCAGGCTTGGGATTGCATCAGGAGCTTCTTACAAACTGGATGGAACAGTCAGGTACTGTGACCTGAAGCACCCGGCCGGAAAACTAAACAAGTCGAAGGAGGATAACAGTTATGAAGTTCATGGGACCGTTGGTGAATCTGAATCTCCAAAGTCGGTGGTGAATGTTGAAAGCAGTTACGGCAATGTGAGCCTGTTACCATGAAATAGTAAGGAACAATGATTTACAATTCAATTGAATCATTCAGCATCAGCGAAAAGTCATTAACAATTTAGCGCAAATCCCCTACCGGGAATAAGATGAAGGGCTTCGGCAAACTACCGGCAGGTATTTGGACGAAGCTCTTTTCAATTCCGGATTATTTGAAAAAATCCAAATATAATATACCTTAGCACACCAATAATTGGAATGAAATAAACTGTCTCGGCCCTTGCCGATTCGGTCAGAGAACAAACACAAGTCTGCGCCATGAGAGGTGCAGTAGATTTTATGGTTGAATATTGATTCACATAACTAAAAGATTAAATAATGCTTAGACGATTTTCACTGTTGATATTCATTTTAGCCGGCATCATTTTTTCAGGGCAAAAATCCATTGATACCTGCAGAATAAAGATAAAAATGAAGGGAGTCAGAGACACAACGCTCTACCTGGCCAATTATTTTGGAAACAAAATTCTGAAAGTTGACTCGCTTAGATTAAATCACGAAGGCGAAGGCGTTTACACAAGCGACAAAGCACAAAAGGAAGGGATCTATCTCTTTTACCTGAACGACAAAAACTATTTTGAATTCATGATCGGAAAAAATCAGCAATTCTCCATCGAGGCTGATTTTGGCAACAATTTAAAAAACAAATTTTCAGGAGCAGATGAGACCATCGCCTTTCATGAATACCAGAGTTTTTTCGCAAAGCAAAAAGCGAAGCAGACAACCATTTCGGCCAGATTAACTGCACTTCCTGAAAAGAGTGATTCTATAAAGATCCTGCAAAAGGAGCTTACTGACCTGAACAGTACGATGGAAAACTATTGGAAAGAGATGTCCGAAAAATACAAAGGCACCTTTATCTCTGATTTTTATCGGTGTATGCTTATACCCACTCCGGATGAACCAACTTTAGCTGCCAATGTCAAGAATCAGGATTCTGTTCGGTGGGTTTACAAATATAATTTTGTCAAGGATCATTATTGGGATAATTTTAATTTCGCCCGGGCAGGACTGATACGCACCCCTGTGTTCCAGGAAAAGCTCGACACCTACTTCAAGAAAATGCTTTTACAAATGCCTGATTCAATGATTAATCCGATGGTAAGAGTCATTGAGAAATCAAAAGCAAACGAGGAAGTATACCATTATGTCTTTCTCTATCTGTTGAATGAGGCCAATCAATCCCAGATGATGGGAATGGACAAGGCATTCGTGGTATTATCTGAAAAATATGTTCTGAATGGTCCAAAATCATGGCTGGACACAGCGATTGTCCGCAAAATCAAGGAAAGGGTGGACGCAGTCAAACCCAATCTGATTGGCAATTTAGCCCCTGAAATCAAACTTCCCGATTCGGAAGGAAACTACTACAGTCTACGGCAAGTCAATGCCAAATTCACGCTGCTTTACTTCTGGGAACCCGACTGCAGCCACTGTCAGAAAACCACGCCACTCCTCAGCAAGGATTTGTACCAGAAGTTCAAAAATAAGGGAGTCCAGATCTTTGCAGTCCTCACACAAAACAACAAGGAAAAGTGGATGAAAGCCATGCAGGAATACAAAATTCAGGAATGGACCAATGTGTGGGATCCCAGTTACAGTTCCAACTTTAGAAAACAGTATGATGTGACCAGCACACCAATCATCTACATTCTTGACAAAAACAAGAAGATCGTCGCCAAGCGTCTGGATGTGGAGTCATCTGTGAAATTCCTTGAGGCACAACTTGGCATTCAGTAAGGCATCTTCCTATTATTTGTAAGCCGGATTGGAAGCTTTGGGGACTCCTTCAAAACTCAGTTCTACCACATTCATGTAAGGATCGGGTGGCAAAACAGGAAGCCCTTTAAGCCAAACCCGATCGGATTTTTGTTCAATTTGAAGGGATTGTCCGGTAGTGAGGATTCTGGCTGATTGAACTTTCGATCCGCACCAGGCAAACGGGAGAACGATTCCAGGCCAGCGCTGAATCAAAAGATAAACCTTTTCCCCTACCCTGCACTGAAAACCGAGGTTGGAGGCAACGATTGGCGAAGGCTCCGCATGATAGACCGCTGCACCATGAATCTTCATCCATTTGCCTATCTCAATGAGTGACTCAGCCTGTTGTCCTGGAATTTTTCCCTCTCCATCCGGTGATACATTCAAAAGAAAATTGCCGCCCTGGGATGCGCAAGAGGTCAGCAGCCGTATTAGCTCGGCAACAGGCTTGTAATTCAGATCATTTGGAGCATATCCCCAGGTTCTGTTCATGGTGTAGCACGATTCCCATGGTTTTTCATTCGCTGAAACGACATTTTCGGGTGTTACGAAGTCGCCGCCAGTTCCGGCCCTGTCATTGATAAGTATGTCGGGCTGCAATCTGCGGGCCATCCGGATAAGGTCTCCCGAACGCCATACGTTGGTATCTCCGGGAGTCATTCCATCGAACCAAAGGATATCTACTTTCCCGTAATTGGTAAGCAGTTCCTTGATCTGTTCGTGAGCCTGACGGACCAAAGGTTGCACGACTTCGTCACTTTTCGGATAACCCTGCGGCAGGATGCCCGGGAAATGCCAATCCGTCAATGAATAGTAAAATCCCAGCTTCATTCCTGCCTGGTGGCAGGCAGAAGAAAATTCTGCAACCAAATCCCTTCCCGGACCGACTTGCACCGCATTGAACTCTGAGACTTTGCTGTTAAACAGACAATATCCGTCATGATGGCGGGTAGTCAATACAACGTATTTCATTCCGGCAGCTTTGGCCATGGCTACCCATTTCGCAGGCTCATAGGCGCCCGGATGAAAATTCTCTGCCAGTTTTCTGTATTCCTGAAACGGGATATGTTCCTGGTACATGATCCACTCTCCGCGACCTTCAGCAGAATAAACGCCCCAGTGGATGAACATACCGAACCGGGCTTCGTGCCACCATTTCATTCTTCCCTGAATGTCCTGACTATACCCATTGAAAAGTAGCATAGTGAACAACAACACCAGCAAATATTTTCTTATTGTTACCGCACGACCAACCTTATTTAGTTCACTCATCTGCACCTATTTTCCATGACAACTGTCAATTGTCAAATTATCTCCCTGTTTTTTTTGGAATTCTGATCTATTTCACCACCGCATCCGTTTTAACCTCCCAGGTGTCCGTCCGGAAAATATTGACAGGCATGCCATCTTTGCTGAAAAGATTTGGAATAGAGGTATTGGCAAAACCGAACCGCACGGCTACAGGTAGTTTGACGGCTTTGTTCCAAACGATAACGGTGTTCCCTTCAATTCTTGCACTGGCAAACAGGAATTTCTGGTCCTCACCTGCAATGTAAAACTCGTTCAAATCCTTTTCTGTTGCCATCAATCCATTCGGAACATGGTCAAAAAGAATCCTGATCCTGTTATTTTCAATCACCAATCCCCTGTACATTGGATAGCGGTAAGCAAGGCCTTTGACGCCATAATTTTCGGATAATGCCAGATTGGCAAGGCGGTTGGCCACCTCCATTTTCTTGACCGGGTGTATATTGGTCACATCATCGACCAGATCATGTACAATGACCATCCCGGTTTTTGGGTTGGAAAGACAGGCAGTCTGCTGCTCCCGCAACAATGCCCCCACAAAGTTGTTTCCATAAGCGAAAGGTGCAATCTGGACATAATAGAATGGGAATGTATATCCCCATGCATCCCGCCAGGAACCGATCATTTTAGCCATCAGACTTGCATAGGTCTTATAGGTCAGGGTATTACTTTCACCCTGATACCAGATAGCTCCGGCAATCCTGAATTTGCTCAGAGGCGCTATCATGGCATGGTAGGCTGCACCCGGGGAAATCGGCCAACCAGCAGAAGGATTCAGTTTAAGCGATGCTTCTTTCAGAGCAAGATCCTTATCGATCACCTCTTTGGGCATCCATACTTCCGCCGGCGTTCCTCCCCAATTACTGTTAATCAAACCCACAGGAACATTCAAATCATTCTGAAGTTTCTTGCCGAAAAAATACCCGATGGCGCTGAAATGAATCATCTCATCAGGTGAACAAACCTTCCATCCTGCCCTTACATCCTCCTGAGGAAACTCGGAAGTACTTTTTGGAACGTAGAAGAAGCGGATTTTCAGATTGCCGGCATTCGGTGCTTCATCAAGTGATTGTTTCAATTTTTGGTTGCCACCCCATTCCATGTTGCTCTGACCACCGCATATCCAAACCTCACCGGTCATAACATCCTCCAGCACGGTTTTGTCGTTGATGGTAATGCTGTATGGTCCGCCAGCCGCAGGGGTCTTGATCTTCAGTTCCCATTTTGCACCTGAGGTACCTTGTGTTACGTATTTGATGGTATCCCACGACACAGAAACATTAATCTTCTCGGAGGGAGCACACCAACCCCATAAATTCACCTCGCTCTTCTGCTGAAGAACCATGTGGCTGCCAATAATGGAAGGCAACCGAACTTCAGCAGCTGACTGAAAACTTCCGGCTATCAAAATCACCAGCATAATTAATGGAAAGGAAATAAATTTCATCTTTTTCAATTTTTATCAGTTAGCGTAATTCGGATTTTATTTTTCAACCATAATAATCAGCCATGAAAAAATACAATACCCGATTATCTCAATTGTTGCTGAAAGATACGAATAATGCAAAATTTTCCACAAGGCTAAATTTGGAAATGTTTTCCGGTCAGGAAATGGATTTCATCCCCGGGAGGATGATTTCGGGAGAAGAATGGCTTCCGGTGAATTCAGCCTTTTCACTTGGTTTCGTCGGAAGACCACTCTGATATTGACAAAAAACGCTCCCCAGGATTGGTTTAGGCGTCTCATATACCTTTTATAAGAAAAGGAAGAGAACGAATGGGTGAGGCGCATTCACTAAATTGCTTTTGAAAGTCCATTGAGAAAAAATTCTCCAATGAAACATCCCATCAATGAGGATTCTGCGCGGTAAATGAAAAATCAATAATATCATTGCAAAGACAGTGGTTAAACTGTATCAATGCCATTGTATTCAATACAAAGATTAGAATTCTTAATTGAGAAAAGAATAGCCCTTTGGGGTCATTTTTATGTCAGACGATTTTCTCTCTCAGTGCCTTTGCCACCACTTGCGCCTTGGAGTGCACCTGTAATTTTTCGTAAATATTCTTGATGTGATTGCGTACAGTCTGTGTACTGATGAAGAGCTCGCCTGCAATTCTTTCATTGGTGATACCGCTTACAATACAGGTGAGTATTTCCTGTTCCCTTCTGGTAAGGGTAGTTACAGATTGTTTCTCTTTCTGCATCGGTTGAAAAAACGAAAGCACCTGCTTGGCAACCATTGGGGTTAAGGCTGCTCCGCCTTCATAAACCTGCTGAATGGCATCAAGAATTTTCTGCGGATTGGTCTTTTTTAGGATGTAACCATCTGCCCCGTTCTTGATGGCAGTCATGATGTTAAATTCATCTTCCAGGATAGTGAGCATGATGATCTTAGTATCCTGCCATTTATTTTTTAACAGGGGAATGGCTTCCAAACCCGTCATTCTAGGCAGGTTGATATCCAAAAGAAGGACATCAGGAATAACAGCAGCCCCGAGTGCTTCTTCAACTGAACCATAGGACCAGACCACCTTAAAATCGAAATAGGAGGAAACAAGGAAGATCAGACTCTGTCTGAACTCTTCATGATCTTCAACAATTCCGACTGAAACAACCATAACTGAATTTTTAACGAAGTAACAACAAAAATAGTGATGTAACCATAGCCCTTTGGGGTCATATTTTGAATTCCAGATGAATAATTGTTCCTTTTCCTTCGCGTGAATGAAAAGTAAGATCAATTTTCGATTCCAAAGCACGCCGCCTGATATTGATCAATCCATTGCCATGGGATACTTGTAGCTGCAGATTCTTCTCATCGAACCCAATTCCATCATCCATTAATGTAATTGAACAGGTATGTTCGTTCAAATAAGCCATAAGTGTAACATTTTTTGCCTTTGCATGCCGGATGATATTGTGAGTTGCCTCCTTCAATATGAGGAAGGTATCGTTCTTTAACTCATCAGGGAGAACAATAGACTCGTCAGGCAAGGTGATTTCTGCCTTGTAATGAATTCCATTGTCGAAAAAGGTTTCGTACAGCAGATTATTGGTTTTTGCAAGCAGTCCCTGCAGAGAATCATTCTTGGGTGAAGTCATCCAGATGATATCTGTGATTGATTGCAGTGCAGATTGCGTCAGATCTGCAACTTTTGAAGATAATTTTCTTGACTGCTCGGGATCATCCATTCTTTTCAGCGTATCTGAATAAATCGAAATACTTCCCAAAGTTGATGCCAGATCATCATGAAGATCGCGTGAGATTTTCTCCCTCAATTTCATCCTTTGGTTGGCGATGTTTCGTGAAATCTGCATTCTCTCCGTGATTAAATGCATGATTGTCAGAAAAATAACAACGACAACAACCGGAAGGAAAAACAATATTCCTGAGGTGGAAAAAACGACAAACAGGTTTAGAATCAGAAACCCCGCAAATAAAAGTAAAACTGAACTTATTCGGATCCTGACAATGCGCTCTTCTCCGGGTCTGTTTCGATTGTAATAGAAAATGAAAAGAAGCAGAACACCCAGTATTTTAAGGATTTCCCTTAAAATCTCAGGATCTCTCATTGCACGCATGAGTGATTTTTTCAGGTGGGTAGTAAAGGCACTCATCCCCGATTGTTCTTTTATCAGAAGTATCCCCGGCTTGATATCTTCCATCTTCATTTCACTGCCTGGATATGGAAATTTGACCTCAACAAAATAACTGCAACCGGGTATCAAAGGGAATATTGCCTCTTTAGCTGATATCGAGGCATAGCCGCCGCCACCGCTTATCTCCTGAAAACCTGCCAGAGTTGCTTCTGAACCATTGCTTCTAGCATATAGGTAAATTTTTGCTCCAATGGCATCCCGATTCGACAATGTACCTTCCACCTTTATTTTAAGGTTATTCCTGTTGCGGTTTTGGTTCATAAACACTTTGCTGCTTCCTCCCAGATAATTTGCAGTATAAATGTCCGTATTACCATCATTGTCCAGATCTCCGACAGCTGAACCCGTTGAGTATCCTCTGAATTCAGCACCCAGATCTGTCGTAACATCCAAAAAATAATTTCCGGAAATATTTTTATACAGGATGTTTTCACCCACATTGGTCAGGTAAAGATCCTTGAAGCCATCCTGATCAAAATCGGCAAATACTCCGCCATTGGATAAATATACTTTCTTACCAAGATAACTGGTGGTAACATCTTTGAATAGACCCTTTCCGTCGTTGAGATAGATCTTATTGGTATCATTCCGGTTGGCAATAAAAAGATCGGAAAATCCGTCATTGTTGATATCTGCAAATGTGACGCCATTGCTTTTTTGGGGAGGTGATTTCACAAGGTCAGTATCGGCTGTGATCTCCCTGAATTTAATCTCACCTTTCCTTGACTCATTGATATATATCCGGTTCTGTCCATACCAGAATGACACGCAAAGATCAGGGAAACCATCGTTGTTGACATCGCTGAAAGAGACGCAAGACCCTCCTGCAGTAGTTTCCAGTCCTGCGCTTTCGGTGATGTCTTTAAAATGACCGGTACCATCATTGTGAAACAATTTATTGGAAGCGTTTTCACTTGTAACATACAGGTCAACAGAACCATCCAGATCGACATCCGCAAATGCAGCTGCCGTGGATCGGTTAAAATTTTCACAGGCCCTGTCGGGTTGATCGGAAACATCCCTGAAAATGCCACTGCCATTGTTCAGCAGAAGTTTGTTGCTAGAATTGAGGTAACATAGATAAATATCTTCGTCCCCGTCGTTGTCCACATCGGCTACAGTAACACCCAATTTCAATTCTGAGAAGTTGGTTTCGTTTTTGGGATCTATGGTTCCGGCTATTTTACGAAGAAAACCCTCTTCCCTGAAGAAATTGCCATTCACTCTTTCTCCTGAATTCTTTATTCCATTAATAAAAAGGCGGTTAACATCTGAAATGCAGACGGAGAAAATATCTATTTGATCATCTCCATCAAAATCAGCCATGGCAACTCCATATTCGTTGTCAAGATCAATGCTGTAATTGGTTAGTTTAAAAGATGAGAATCCGGGATTGGTTTTTTGAAAAGGAGGAAAAACCTTGCTGCCATGGTACAAAACCAATCCTTCATTCCCCACAATCCAAACCTCATCATCCCCGACGACCGAAATATCCCTCAGGGTGTACTTTTCCTTCAGCGAATAATCTACCAATAGACCATTACTGTATTTTAGTATTTCAGACTGAGGACCGATCAGCCAGATATCAAATTTCCTGGTCACAAAGAGTTTATCGACTTTTCTGAATTCATTGTTGACTGAAAGTGTTTTGAAAATCTGATCATTGAATCCGATCAGTTCATCGTCGCACAAGGCATAGCCCAACTTCTCTCCAACGATTTGAAAATCAATAATTTTTTTATCCTTCAGAAGGCGTCTGTAACCTTTCCCTTCATAGACAAACAATTCATTCTTGTCTGTGAGTATCCAAAATAGCTGACTGCTTCGGGCAATCAGTTTTCTGATGATGGATCTGGTTGGTGCCAGTCCGGTCTTTTCAAACTTCCCGTTCTGGTAAATAGCGACTTCGGAAAAACTGGTGAAAAATGGAGTATTATCGGGAGCAACAAACATGGAATAAATTGTTACCCCGAATGGACCTACGAAATTATCAACCATCTTATCATGATAATGGTAAATGATGGAAGTACTGTTTTCAAGGTTGGTTGCGTACCAAAAATCATTGACGGAGTTGGCAGAGAACAGGCCGATCGGTCGTGCAGAAGGAAGATTCGATTTGGTCCATTCTACACCGTTTTTCAATTCATAAATCTTATCTGCCATGAAGAATCCTTCATTCTCCTTCAACATGGATATATGCGTAATATCCGCTTTCGTGGAAGAATTGACCCTTGTGAAATATTGTGCCTGACAAGACAACCCTATCAAGCATAAAAGGGGAAAAAAGCATGAAATCTTACGAACTATTGCCAATTTGGACTTTGTATTCATGAGATCTTAATCCATAAGTAAACCGATAGTCAGCTTACTACAAAGGTGGTTAAATTCCGTTGAACCAAAAACGTCTGCAAACGAGGATTTGACAGAAATAAAATCAGTTGATTGATCCGGTTTAATTTGGAAAATTCATGGTGGAAGACTCAAAAAAAAGGCGAAACCCTTAAGTTTCGCCTTTTTTGAAGATTGGTGCATCCATCAACTTAGCAGATCAAGCTTCACCAGATCCTGAATATCCAGCATTCCAATAGGTTTACCATTCTCGGTAACAATGATGTTATCGACCTGGTTGGCATTGAAAATATCTGTTGCTTTCTGAAGCATCGCATCTCCGTCTATAGAAATCGCATTGGCAGACATACACTCTGCGACAGTTGCTGTCAGAATGTGGTCTCCCATTTTTCTCATTTGCCTGCGGAGATCACCGTCCGTAAAGATACCGGCAAGATCTCCTTCTTTGGTAACCACAGAAACCGCACCCATTCCTGAATCAGTCATTTTGAGCAGTGCATCCAGTACTTTACAATCAAGATCAACTACAGGATTAACTTCGGAGATGACACTTTTGACCTGAATAGTCATCAAGCGTGTATGCTGAAAGAATTGGTCTGTACCAAGTTTAGTCAAATGGTTGTCTCCCAATTTTTTCATGATACTCCATGGGATGGTAATGTTATGTGCGCCAAGAAGCAGTGCATCCTTGATGTGTTCAGGATATCTAACCGAAGAGAACATCACCTTCGCATCGTAGTTGTAAGTATTAATCACATCTACAATTTGGCTGATCAGACCCAGGGCATCATGTCCCTGGTCCTGCATACGGCCAACCAGCACACACACGTAATTTGCACCTGCAGTCAGGGCCATGTATGCTTGCTGAATGTTGTAAACCAAATGAAGATTGACCAGAAATCCTTCTTCGTGCAATTTCTTGCATGCTTTCACACCTTCCAGATTTACCGGAATTTTAAAAACTGTTTTTTTCTTGTCAAGGCCCAGCGCGAGCAAGCGATTAGCTTCGGCAACAATTTCCTGGGCAGTTTCACCCAGCGCTTCGATCATCAGAATCGGAACCATTTTCGACAGTTTCACAATGGCTCCATCAATATCAGTGATGCCATTTTTGTGCATAAATGTCGGTGTGGTTGTAACACCGTCAATGATCCCCAATTTCAGGGCTTCTTCAATTTCAGCCATATTAGCCGAGTCAAGAAAAAATTCCATATCAATATAGTATTAAAATTTTGGTCTGTATTTGACTTCCACCTGGTGAATTTCGATCAATGGTTTGAGGAACTCGGTGACATCATCGATGCACATCTGACTGGCCGCATCGCACAAGGCGCGTGACGGGTCGGGGTGAACCTCAAGAAACAAGCCATCGATACCTGCTGCTACTCCGGCCCTTGCGAGGGTTGGAATGAATTCCCTGGAACCACCTGCAGGATCTGAACTGGGAATTCCATATCTCCGGATAGAGTGTGTCACATCAAAAATAACCGGATAACCGGTCGCACGCAGATGGTAGAAACTGCGCGGATCGACGATCAGGTCGTTGTATCCGAAAGTATATCCACGTTCCGTTACCATGATATTGGTGTTCCCGGCCTGTTCCACTTTCCTGACTGGTTTGATCATGTTCTCAGGTGCAAGGAACTGTGCGTGCTTCAGGTTGATTACCTTGCCGGTTTTGGCTGCTTCAACGACAAGCGTTGTCTGCATCACAAGATAGGCCGGAATCTGAATGATATCCACCACTTCCGCGGCAGCTGCAATCTGGTCTGGATAATGTATGTCAGTGATCAACGGAACATTGAACTGTTCCTTGATCTTTTGCAACATGGCAAGACCCTTTTCCATTCCGGGTCCGGTATAAAAATCGGCCGAACTACGATTGTCCTTTTGAAAAGAGGATTTGAAGATTAACGGA
>SESG01033273.1_pt1 | contig 17522 bp, 23 predicted proteins | sample 3171421 | NCBI WGS metagenome assembly SESG01 (sample SAMN10866946, study PRJNA518727) | freshwater metagenome | biome: subpolar coniferous forest; feature: holomictic lake; material: water; isolation source: holomictic Lake 227, 6 m and 8 m depth | place: Canada: near Kenora, Ontario | collected... | reverse complement strand
AGCTGGAAGACGTCCGCTAAAACTGCGGACCTGCCGCTATGGAGGCACGGGGCGGAATCGAACCGCCGTACGCGGATTTGCAGTCATAGAACAGGCGCCCCATGGGGTTTGCTGGAGCATAACAAACCGTTGATATTGCAGTAAACATAACCCTACTGAGTTTGTCGGACTCTTGCCATTCTTGAGTCGTCCGTGCTACCTATCTGCTACCTAAACATTCACGGACTTTCCGACATGGGCGAAATCTCGAAGGCAAAACTGGCCCAAGGGCTAGTCAATAAGACGGCCCCGACCGGTGCGGAATTCATCATTTGGGATACTGAGTTAAAGGGGTTCGGGCTGAAGGTAGCTGCGTCGGGACGGAAGACCTATGTACTGTTCTACCGAACCGCCGAGGGGACGCAGCGCAAGCCAACCATCGGCGACGCCGCAAAGCTGACCACTGATGAGGCCAGAAGGAAGGCGCGGGAATGGCTGGCCGAGGCCACCCTCGGGGCCGATCCCTCGGGTGAACGGCAAGCGGACCGCAAGGGCGAGAGCATCGCCGATTTAGCCGAGCGCTACTTCACCGATTACGCAGAGCATCATAAGAAGCCGGCCAGCGTCATCACTGATCGTTCAAACATGCGCAACCATGTCATCCCCTTCATGGGTTCGATGAAGGTCAAGGCCGTCAAACGTGCCGATATCGAACGCCTCAAGCTGGCCGTGGCGAATGGCGAGACTGCCATCGGGGCCGAGGTGAGGGCGAAGGGGAAAGCCGTGTCAGGTGGAACCGGCATGGCGAACCGCGTGGTCGCCCTAGTCAGCAAGATGTTTTCCTGCGCTCAGGCGTGGGGACTGCGGGAGGATAACCCGGCCCGTGGTGTGGTGAAGTTCAAAGAGCAGAAGCGCGAGCGCTTCCTCGGCGACGACGAGGTGCGCGCCGTCGCCGAGTCGCTGGCGGCAGCGGAGCGGGAAGGGCGGCTCAGCCCGTACTCAATCGCTGCGATACGCTTCCTGATGTTGACCGGCTTGCGGCGTTCCGAGGTGACGAATCTGCGGTGGTGCGAAGTGGACCTTTCTGCCGGATGCCTCCGGCTTGGCGACACCAAGACCGGCGGGCGTACCGTCCCATTGTCTGGGCCGGCGATGGAGATCATCGCCGCCTTCGAGCCTGAGCGGCCCGAGGATCGTGTGTTCCGTTCAAGCGCGGGTGATGCCGCCCTTGCCCTGACGCGCATATGGTACGAGATCAGGGACGCCGCTGGACTCGGTCCGGACGTAAAGCTCCATTCCCTCCGGCACACCTTCGGGAGCTGGAGCGTCATGGGCGGACTCTCCTTGGCCGAGACTGGCGCATTGCTCGGCCACAAGTCGGCGCAGACGACCCTGCGCTACGCGCACCATAATCAGGACGCCATTAGGCGCAACGCTGATCGGGTGGCCGGGACCATTGCCGCCATGGGCAAGGGTGAGAAAGCCGAGGTGGCGGCATTCAGGAAGCGCTAGCTTGGAGCTTGCTGGAGCGGAAGGAAGCTCGGACCCGGCTTCAGCACTGTCCGGCATACCGGACAGTGCTGAAGCAGCCTTTTCCCTCCGAACGGTCTGGTCAGAGACCTTCGAGACCGCCCGGAAGGAAGCTCGGACCCTTGGACAGCACTGTCTGGTATACCGGACAGTGCTGTCCAAGGGTCCGAGCTTCCTTCCGCTCTAGCTTGGAGCTTGCTGGAGCGGAAGATTCTTCGATCGAGCTTAATTTCCCGCTTGACTTCCGCTCCGGCTCGTAGTTCGATCATGAGGCCATGGGATGACGGATCATCACCGGTTCGGGTGAGGGTCACATTATCGGGCTCCGATGTAGCGATCATCGGTTCGGCGAAAGCCGTATAGCCCGAGGCATGAAGCCGCTGTTTCATGCTCGGTACAGGCTGGGGATGGCGCCCTTGCCCAAGGCTCTCCGAGCCGAAGTCGCCCCTACCGCGAGGTAGGACCAGCGCCGTCATTCCGACCGTTGAAACCCGCATTTTAGCGGGACGGTCGGACCATGGGCACGCGCCACAATCCACCGATCCCGCTCGGAGCACGTCATGTCCGAGCATATCCCCAATCCCTGCCGCGACACCGCCGCCGCCGCCGCGTTCCTCTCCCTGTCGCCCAAAACCCTCGAAGTGTACCGCTGCCGTGGTGGTGGTCCTCCCTTCGCTCGCCTTGGTCGCCGCGTCGTGTACCGCGAGCGGGACCTCGAACTGTGGGTTAGCGCCCGGATGAGGACGAACACCGCAGCGTGAAGCCCACTGTTGCGCTCGCACCCACACCCGTTTTTGCGTCAATCCGCGCGCAATAGCGCAAAGATACGCTCGCATAGCGTGCGGCATTCCGCCGCATTGCGCGCAATCACTCGACGTGTTGCCATCTTCACCAGTTCACCACCAGCCAAGGAAAACCAAAATGCCCGCATACACCGCTTCGTTTCCGATGAAGATTTCTTTGGAAGTCTTTGGGAGAATCCCCGCTAAAGATGAAGAGGAAGTTTGGGACTCAATTTCTGAAACCGAGATATCAATGGCTCTTGATAAACTCATAAAGTATACTCCAGAGCCTTTCCTTATTGGTAATAAAGAGATAAGGAGGTACTCGACACAAATAATTAAAAAGGGTAAGATTCTTCATGATGTGGAAGTCAAGGACTTTCGTATAGAGGAAAACCCAAGCGACGATGTAAGGTGTAGCGAATCAGACACGCCCGGATTTTATGATTTCAACTTCACGATGGAGCTGCAATTTACCGCAGAAGTAAGTGGATTCCGAGCTAGAAACGAGGAATCAGCAGAAGATAAAGCGGTCGACTTCGAACTTCCGGACTACCTTTTTAAGGAGATCGAGGTTCATCTACCTGACAACTTAATTACTGTTGGGGATGCGACTGATATTGGCGTTCGGCTTGTACCCGGAGTCGAGCGGAATGATTATGCTTACGACGGCATCGATGACGTGACCTTTCTGGAGGAATAGGACAATGAGCACAGAATCCCCCGATATCGCCAACCTCAAGGCCGAGCGCTTCGAGTGGCAGAAGATCGCCGACGTGTGCCGCGCGAACAGCACTAACCCCGAATTCCCGCATGAGCGCTGGCAGGAAAACGACACCCGCAACGTCCAAGCTTTCATGGAAATCCGGAAGCTCGACGCCCTGATCGCAGAGAAGGAAACAGCCTGATGACCGCAAATCCCGTAGCCGCCACCCTGGCCGAAGTCCTCGACGGCCTTTCGACCCTCAAGACCCTGATCGACGCGCAATCACCACCCACGGCCGGCTTGGCCGCGGTTTGCTGGACGGTCGGAAGGATAGAGGCTCAGATTCACGAGGCGATAGAGCTTGCCGAGGCGAATCCTCCCGTGCCTGAGCGATTGCGCCGGGTGGACCCAGAGTTAAGACGGGCCACCGCCGCCTAGGTCCCTAAAAGTGAAACCCTGGAAGCTGGCAGGCTTCCAGGGTTTCTGGTGTTCAAAGCAAGTGTCAGGCGCAGTTCTGTTTATAGCGAAAACCGGCCTTAAGGTCAAGCTTTCGACAGAGTCGCGCCCCGTCCAGTGGGTGCAAAATGACCAGTCCGCCGATATACGATACACTCGACTTCGCCCTCCGTTACGCCAAGAAAGGCTGGCCGATCTTTCCCGTCTGGGACCGTGCGCCGACCAGCCTGGAAGCGCGAATGAACAGCGCTGGGAACCTGACGACCTACACCGGCCCGGTGTGCGGGTGCATGGAGCGCTCGAAGGCCTGTAAGCCCTGCAAACACCCAATCGGAATGTACACGCCCAAAGGCGTCAAGAACGCGACCACCGACCCGTCAACGATCAAAACGTGGTGGGCTGATTACGCGCGGGAAACGAAGGGGCGCCAGCCAAACATCGGCTTGGCCGCCGGCAAGAGCTGGTGGGCTCTCGATGTCGACGGCGAGGAAGGCGCGGATACTCTGGCACGCCTGGAGCTAACCTATGAGTTTCTGCCGAACACCCTGGAGGCCAGGACAGGCTCAGGTGGCCGCCACCTTCTCTTCCTCCTCGACCCGAATCGACCCGATGTCGGAAACCTCGTCAAATTCCAGCCGGGGCTAGACACGCGGTCAGATGGCGGCGCCATCATCGCGGCGCCCTCGATTCACATATCGGGCGGCCGCTATCTCTGGACCTCGCCACCCGGTACGCGAATCATGCCGGCGCCGGCATGGCTCTATGACCTGATTGCGCCGCACCGGAAGCCCGGCAATTCAAGCAGGATAATGTCAGAGGAAGAGCTTGCCGCTCAGCGTGAGGGCGCGGACCCCGACCAGATTCGTTACGCCTTGACGGCCCTGGAGCGCGAGCGGGAGGCCGTTCTTGAGGCCGCCACCGGGGCCAAGAACAACACCTTGAATCGCGCGGCATTCAACCTCGGGCAGATTGTCGGCGGCGGCTTCCTCGACGAGCACGAAGTTTTCGAAATCCTAATGGAGGCGGCCAGCGAGATCGGATTCGGCCTGGAAGAGTCAGAGGACGTCGTGCGGCGCGGCATGCGCGACGGGGCGCGTAAACCCCGAAGAATCAAGCCCTCAATTGGCTGGTCAAAGCCCTTGACGGTTGCTGAAGCTGATTTTGATGAGGTGGTGTCATGAGTACGAATCTTGAGTCCGGGCCGGTTGTTTCTGAGGTGGTGGACTTGAACGCAGTGCGCGCGGTGCGGGCGCTGGACCCCGACCTAGAGCGGGCGAGAAAGGCTAGGGCTGATGCCGCCGAGGCTAAGGCCACGAAGGCGAAGTGTGACGCCGAGATCGCTGAGCTGAAGCTTGCCGACAAGACCAAGAAGGAGGAGCGACCTGCGAAATGGAAGCTGCCGCCTGGGGCCTGGGACCTCTACAAGCACGCCCAAGCGGACGCCGAGGGCCGACCCTACTCGAACCTTCGAAACGCCTACGCTGCCTTGTGCTGCGCGCCTTGGAATCAGGTGTTCCTGTTCGACGAGCTGGCCGCCAGCGTTGTGGTGGTGAGGCCGATACCAGCTTTCAGCGATCCTGATCAGGTGAAGGAAAAGATCGCGCCCCGCCAGCTCACCGAGGCCGATGTGGGCGCGGTGCAGCTCTGGTTACAGGAATTGGGGCTGGTGCATGTCTCCCCGCAGGTGACAGCTCAGGCTGTCGAAATGGCAGGGCGCAGGAAGAGCTACCACCCGATCCGTCGCATGCTCAAAAACCTCCCCGAATGGGATGGTACGCCGCGTTGCCAGCAATGGCTGGTAAAGACTTTCGGAGCAGATGACACGGAGTACACCCGCGAGATCGGGCTGATGTTTTTGGTAGCGATGATCAAGCGGGTTTTCGAGCCAGGAGCCAAGGCAGACTACATGCTGGTTCTCGAAGGGCTGCAAGGCATCAAGAAAAGCTCGACGCTGAAGATACTGGCGGGCGAGGAGTATTTCACCGATACCTTCCCCGAGAAGATCACTAGCAAAGAAGCGTCTCAGTCGCTCCGTGGAATGTGGCTGATCGAGGCGCCTGAGATGAGCACACTATCGAAGTCGCAGGTGGATGACCTCAAAGCGTTCATATCTCGAACAACAGAGCACTACCGGCCGACCTACGGTAAGGCCTTTATCAAGGAGCCGCGCCAGTGCGTGTTCGCGGGAACCACCAACCGTTCGCAGTACCTCAAAGACGAGACCGGCAATAGGCGTTTCTGGCCGATACACTGCACCAAGGTGGATCAGGAATGGCTTGTGCAGAACCGCGACCAGCTTCTGGCGGAAGCGCTGATCGGATACGAACTCGGTGTGCAGTCTTGGCCGTCTTCCGAATTCGAGGAGACGCACATTAAACCGCAACAGGAGGCGCGGCGCACACCCGACCCGTGGGAGGCGTTGATCGAGGACTGGCTACGGAATGGCCGAACCGAGCTTTCCGAAAAAGGCACCAATTTAATAACGGTGCCAATCGTCCAGATTACGCCCGGCGAGATCATGACGGAGTGCCTCCGCATACCGCCCGAGCGGCAGAACGGTAACCACCCTGGAAAGGTGACGGGAATTCTGGAAAATAGGCTTAAATGGCGACGCCTTGACGAGGGTAAAAAGCGGCGGCATCAGGCGTTCGTACCACCAAGCGATTGGAATCAATAGGAAATTAATTCGAGGGAATTTTCCCGGAATTTCCTCGAATTTCCAATCAGGCTGCAGCGGTGCAGCGGCTGCAGCGGGATTCTGAACTTTTTTTCGTTGGGCAGATTCTGCAGAATCGAGTGTGAGCATACTCACTCTGACATGCGTTTTTGCGATTCCTATACAATGGAAAAAAGTTGCGTTTCCCGCTGCAGCCGCTGCACCGCTGCAACCGATTAAATCCAACCGAATTTAACACCCGGCCCGGACCCTGGCTTTCAATTCCTCAAGACATTATGCCCAGACGTTTGCAACCTCGCCTGTCGGCGCTTGGTGTTTGTGGAGGGCGCGCGGTCCCGATGGCGAATTTCCGAACAAGCAATCCGTCACCGTGACGGATCGCTCCGGTCAGTCGGCCTGACCGTGCGCGGCCTTATAGCCGAGATCGGTGATCCGCCATCCTATTTGCTCGCGGGTATGGCTTATCATGACCGGCCTAATCCAACCCCGCACGGCCATATTTTTGAACGCTGAATCATCGACTTCATTCCGAATGAATTCATTGGGTACTGTGTGTCCCAGCAGGAAGCGCTGGAATGCCTCGCGCTCACGCCAACTAACGTATGTTGCCATCCTGACCGCCTTGGCAGAAGCCAGCTTATAGGATATCGGTTCAATGAGCATGACTGAGTGACAGTCGGTTTTGCAAGGGCATTTTGTGGTCAGTGATAAGAAGTTTTTGCGTCATCTAAATTACAGCCGATTATTCCTGAAAGGCGAGCGACGACTCGCTTTTAGCCTCGACCTGGCTCTCGACACCACACGTAAAGCGGGTCCTTCCTGGCGATAACACGCCGGGGGTGTCAGAAGCCCGGCATTTGGCTAGGTAACGCTATATATAAGGGGTTCCATAGCTCATGTCCGTCAGATTGACCGACCGCCGAGGAATAATTCGAGCAACGGGTCAATCTGGCCTTTTGCTGTCCTCATCGGCTCAATGCGCCGAATCCTCCACAACCGTACCTGAACAATTCGCACGACTCTTTAAACTAACAACACCTGCATCGTTACAGTTTATTAGCTCAAACCGCTTTCTCATTTCGGCGGCGGTCAAAGTAGATGGGCCAGTATAAGTTGAAGGTCCATTATAATAAGATGACGTTTGAACATTCGGCACAAACACCCCCGCCCACCCCTTCGCCTGCATGCACTGAATCGCGAGGATTTCTGATCGCTGTTGATTAGCGGCGCACCCGACAACACCATAACATGTTGCTGGCGTCGCCGCTGTGACAGCGAATTGGCATTCAGCTTGGGCTTGGTAAAGAGGCACGTCACCCCACTGCTTAACCCATTCAATATGTCCCTGCGGAGCGCAGCCCGTAACTAGCAAGCAAATCAAAACGATTTCCTTCCTCGACATGCCCATTCTCCCGTTCACTGATAGGCTGCGCCCTCGTCAGCCGATCTTATGGTGATCATTTGTTCATGTTGCCCGCCATTTGGCTAGGCAACGATTAACATAATGGCTTCCGAAATCGGGTTTTGCATCGTCCTGGTTCACAACATGCTAATTATAAGACATCTTCTTTAATAGAAGCGCGAACTGCCTGAATAATTCGCGCTTTGTCTTCCGAGCTTGTTTCTTTATTAGTGAGGTCATGCGTTTCTCTATTGCGGAGTCTGATTCGAACAACTTCATTCCTGTTGTATTCATTGGCATCATGCGCCATTTTTGCAATGCCGATAGAAGAAATGGTTCTAAGTGAAAGCAAATTACCCCTTAATGCGTTGGCAAAAACAACAAGACCGCTACTAACTATCATTGCTCCTGTTGCAATCCTCATGGCTAAGTTGCTATTTATTACTGATACTGATTCGATTGCCTCAAGTGGAATAGTAACGGTGCACAGGCCTTTGGCAAAGGTAAGATGTGTATCTGATATTGATACGTTGCCATTGTCAAAATTACAAATAGCCATGAGAGCCACCATTTAATTGTGTGCCCCTTGACTATGCGGGAGCGCAGTGCCCGAGTCAACCGGGGGCGGTGCAATTCCTTCGCACAACCCCTTGGGGTGCGGACGGGGAGTCACGCGCGAAATTTTTGTGATTTTATAATTTTTGGGTTTTTGCACCTATTTGGTCTCATTTCGTTCTTGTCTTATCGAACAATGTTATGATATAACATTACGTAATGGCGGTTGTGCGTGGTGAAGGCGGCTATGCGGGTTTTTGAAAAGGTCAAAGGGCTGTTTGCGCCGAATGAAATAGAGACAAAGTCAACAAGCTTCACGCTTGCCGACCCTGGCGCAATGTCTTTGTTGTTCGGAGCGCAGAAAACAGCCGCCGGTGCCTCAGTTACTCCTGAAAACGCGATGCACTGCCCAGCAGTATATGCTTGCGTTAAGGTGATTTCTGAGTCTGTGTCGCAGTTGCCGCTTATTCTCTACAAGCGCACGCCCGACGGCGGCAAAGACAAGGCTACGGATCATGCGCTTTTCGAGTTGCTAGCACACCAGCCGAACGACTGGACGTCAAGCTACGAGTTCAGAATCAACATGCAGGCGGCGCTTTGTCTTTACGGAAATGCCTACGCTTTTATCAATAGAGACGACGTCGGCCGCGTTCGTGAGTTGATCTACATTCCTCCGACATGCGTTTTCTGCCAAATCGACACCGTGACCATGGAGCCGTCTTACACCGTGACGACCCTGGACGGGAAGTCGCAGGAATACGCGCGCTCGGAGATACTTCATATCCGCAACATCGGTGTTTCGGCGGCCAGTCACGGCTACATCGGCGCCAGCCCCGTTATGTCGGTTCGCGAGGCCATCGGGTTGAGCATGTCGATGGAAGAGCATGCCGCGCGCCTTTTCAGTAATGGGTGCCGCCCCGCCGGGATTATTGAGCTTGCTCAAACCGCTACAAAGGCAATTATTGACAGACTCCATGAAACACTGCGCGCTAATTTTGCAGGAGCTGGAAACGGATCGAAGACTTTGATCCTTGAGGGCGGCGCAAAGTTTAACCCTTTGCAGTTCTCCAGCGTCGATGCGCAGTTCTTGGAGCTTCGACAGTTTCAGGTGGTCGAGATTGCGCGCGCATTCCGTATTCCGCTGCACAAGATCGGCAGTCTGGAGCGCAGCACTAACAACAACATTGAGACTCAGTCTGGCGAGTTCCTGTCAGATTGCTTACTTCCGATCTTGAAAAACTGGGAAGGCGTTATCCGTCGCTCGCTGTTGACTGACGAAGAGCGCAACGCCGGTTACTTCGTCGAGTTTGATTTCAATGATCTTGTGCGGCCCGACATCGCCAAACGCTTCTTGGCCTATGCGACAGCGATCACGAACGGCGTGTTGAACCCCAACGAATGCCGAGAGCTTGAGAATCGGCCGACTTATGACGGTGGCGATGTTTTCACCCGCCAGCTCAACACGGGCCCGACCACCACCCCGACCACCACCCCGGCGACGTTACCGAACGCCGGTCCGGCGAGCGCACCTGTGGGAGCGGCACAATGACCTATAGCCCGGCCCAAGAACGCGATCAGCGCGGACGCTGGACTTCCGGCGGCGGCTCTCCAGCCGCCTCGTCCGCCCCCGCTACCTCGCAGCCCTCTTGGCCTTCAGCCGCTACCGTTGGTGCTGTTGCGGTCGGCGCGGCTGCGGCTGGTGCCGCCCTCTACTTCGCGCCGATGGTCGGCGCCCGCCTGGGTCAAATCGTCCAGTCGGCCGAGCTGGCGGCTGGTGGAGCTGTCGCCGAGCGCGTGGCCTTCGGCATCGCTGGCGGCCGTATTGCTTCGGCGGCCATGGGCGCCTTGGCCGGGTCCAGGCTCGGCGCCTGGGGTGCTGCGGCCGGTGCTGTCGCTGGCGCCGTGGCCGGCCCTGCCGCCGTGGACGCTGCATCCTCTTCGGTCTCGACCACCGCCCGGACGACGGCCGCAGTCCTGACCGCGTTTCCTCGCCTTGTCCAGCATATCGCAGGTGTTCGATGACCGATCTTTCTTCACTCGCCCGCACCGTCGCCGTCGGTGTCGACCGCCGCTTCGCCCAACTCCATGCCGCCACCGGCGGCCCCGAGGATGCTTTCGTTGCGGCGCGCGACGACGTGCTTTCCGTGGTTGGAAACGCCCTGGACTCAGCGGCCGCTGACGACGAGGCCGGCGAGCCTGACGAGACCGAGGGCAAGAGCCGCCTGGAGCTGAAGTTTGACCCGTCCGGCACAGTCACCGGCTACGCCAGTTGCTACGGATTGCCGTCCGACAGCGTGCGCGACATCGTCGCCCCTGGCTGCTTTGCCGGCGCAACTGAAGTGAAGATGTTGCGCGAGCACGGCGGCCCCCAGATCGGGCGCTGGACCTCGATCAGCGAGGACGACATCGGCCTGAAGGTCACCGGCACCGTGACCGATTCCGCGACCCTGGCCGACCTCAAGGCCGGCAAGCTCGACGGTCTCTCAATCGGCTACCTCGCGACCAAGTCGCGAAAGGATTCCTCCGGCCGACGCGTGCTGGAGCGAGTGAACCTGAAAGAAATTTCAGTCGTGAAACGTCCGGCTTCAAGCCGGGCGCGCGTTCTCAGCATCAAGTCGGCTGCGGCCGGAAAGGGTTCTAATATGCTCGATCTTGAAAGCGCCGGCGCCGGCGAAGACAACGGCGTGACCGAGACCAAGAGTGTTGACATCGCCGCCGCCCTGGCGCCGATCACCGCTCGCCTGGACAAGCTGGAGACCATCGGCCGCCGCCCTGGCGCTGCTGGTGGTGTCGAGACCAAGTCGGCCGACATCGAGACCAAGGCTTTCACCGGATTCATCCGACACGGCCGCGAGAGCCTCGACCACCACGAGGTGAAGAGCCTCCGGGTGTCCGACGACACGGCCGGCGGCTACCTCGCGCCTGACCAGTTCGTCACCGAGCTTCTGCGCAATCTGGTGCTGGTGTCGCCTGTGCGCTCCGTCGCCCGTGTCGCCACGACCGGCGCCGGCAACGTGATCCTGCCGCGCCGGACCTCGACCCTTACCGCCTCGTGGGTCGGCGAGACCGACACCCGGTCGAGCACGCAGGCGGCCTATGGTCAGCTTCAGTACCCGGTGAGCGAGTTGGGCTGCTACGTGGACGTGAGCAACAGCCTTCTTGAAGACGCCGCCTTCGACATCGCGTCCGAGCTGGCCTTCGACATGGCCGAGAACTTCGGCAAGCTCGAAGGCGCCGCGTTCGTCAACGGTGACGGTGTCCTGAAGCCGCGCGGCTTCATGACCGACACCACCATCACCAGTGTCAACAGCGGCAGCGCTTCGGCGATCACCGCCGACAGCTTGCTCGACCTGTATCACTCGTTGCCGACCTTCTACAGCGCGAACGCCGTCTGGGGCATGAACCGGACGACGCTCGGCGCGGTGCGCAAGCTGAAGGACTCCAACAACCGGTACATCCTGAGCTTCGACGGCATGCCGAACGCCCCGGCCATGACCATCCTCGGGCGCCCGGTGGTCGAACTGCCCGACATGCCCGACGTGGCCGGCGGCGCCTTCCCCGTGATCTTCGGCGACTTCATGCAGGGCTATCGGATTTTTGATCGCGTGTCCCTGGCCGTGCTGCGCGACCCCTACAGCGTCCAGACTTCCGGCCTCGTGCGCTTCCACGCTCGCCGCCGCGTTGCCGGTGGCGTCTCGAAGTCCGAGGCGTTCCGCACCCTCAAGATTTCCGCCTAACACCCTCAAAGTCTCCCGGCATCGTGCCGGGAGACATCCTATCCAAGGGGACTTTCCCATGATGAAATCCGAAGTCTTCGAGATGAACCCGAAGGTGGCAATCGCCCCCGTGGTTCTGACCGACAACACCGCCGCCGTCTCCAGCATCATCGATATGCAGGGCTATGAGGCGCTGACCTTCGTCATCGCTACCGGCACCCTCGCCGATGCTGACGCTACCTTCGCGGTGACGGTTGACCATGGCAACGACTCCGGCCTGAGCGACGCCGCGTCAGTTCCGACCGATCAGTTAGCCGGGACTCTGGCGAACGCGTCATTCACCTTCGCCGCCGACAACGCGGCGCGCAAGATCGGGTACATCGGATACAAGCGCTACGTGCGCTTGACCATCACCCCGTCGGCGAACACCGGCAACGCTCCGATCAGCGCTGTTGCGATCCTCAGTGAAGCCCTGGCGCAACCAACCGCCGCCGTTCCCGTCTAATACCGGATTGCCGCGACTGGCCTAAAAACCAGTCGCGGCAACACAACTTGCGATAAGGACTCGCTGTTATGTTAGTCGTCACCACACCGCCCTCCAGCACAAATCTTGTGACGACGATTGATGTTGAGCTTGAACTAAACGATTTGCCGTCATTCGATAGCAATTTTGCATTTAATTACATAATTCCAAGCGCAAGTGCCGCGATTGCAAACTATTGCAACCGTGACTTTGCCTTGACCGGATACACAGAGACCTTCAGGACGAGACCGCCCGGCGGCTATTCCAGCACCGCCCAAGCTAAGCTCATGCTTTCCCGGTGCCCCGTCGTCACCGTGACCAGCATCACCGAAGGGACCGACTCCCCGTTGGTTGCCGGCACAGACTATGAATTCGACACCGAGACCGGATTTGTCTACCGCTTGAACGGCGCCGACAGCCGGCGCGACTGGACGGCCCCAAAAATCACCGTCGTCTACACCGCCGGCTTCGTTCTCCCTTCGGAATCCGGCGGGTCTTACTTAACCACCACATCGACCCTTCCTGACGACGTCTGGCGCGCGGCTATCCTTCTCTGCCGGGACTGGTATCTGGCGCGCTCGCGCGACGTGACCATGCGCTCGATCACCCTGGACGGTGCCGCCGTGACCCTGGGAACCGGTAACCCCGGCACCGTCCTGCCGGCGCACGTCGAAGCCTTACTTTCTCCCTGGAAGCTGGCGGTGCTGTGATGCCGACCCTACCCGCAAAAATTTGTTCCTGCGGCCACCGTCACCCCGGCGGCCAGCGTTGCCCCGTATGCACCGCCCGCCGCGATGCGGAGTATCGCCGACCAGAGCGTGATGCGTTCTACCGCACGCGCGAATGGAAGCACATCGCCGACACCTTCCGGGCGATGCGCTCCGGCGTCTGCGAGTGCTGCGGCGCCTTCGGCGCCAGCACCGTTGACCACATCACCCCACGGGCGCGCGGCGGCCTGGACGACTACAGCAACCTTCAACTCTTGTGCGGCTCTTGCCATAGCCGCAAGAGCGCACTGGAAGGTAGCCGCTGGACCCGGAGGGCGGCGCTATGAGAGGCCCGGCAATCCCGAAATGGTTGAACGATGAAGCCCGGAAGGAATGGCGCCGGATCGTCCCCCGCATCGGCGACCGCCTGACCCGGGCTGACTATGGCGTGGTCGAGAGCTACTGCACCGCCGTCGGGCAGGTTCGTGAACTCCAGGTGATTCTAAACCGCGAAGGGCTGACCATCACCGGCGAGAACGGCGTGTTGCGCCCGCACCCGGCCGTGCGCATGCAGGGTCAGGCAATGACCGCAGTCAAGGCGCTCGCCGCCGAATTGGGTCTGTCACCTAAGAGTCGACGCCACTCCACCGACGCCATAGAGGCGCCTGCGACCGGCTGGGAAGGGCTGGCGTCATGACACCCGCCGAGACCGCCGCCGCCTTCCTGTCGCGCCTGAAGGTCACGGAAGGCGCCCGAGCTGGCCGAGCGTTCGCCTTGCAACCCTGGCAACGTGAGATCGTGGACAAGCTCTATGCTGTCGGCGACGACGGCCGGCGCCTTGTCCGCACCTCTTGCGTCTGGCTGCCGAGAGGCAATGGCAAGACCACCCTGGCGGCTGGGCTTGGCCTGCTTCACACCTTCGGCCCGATGGCCGATGCCGCCGGGCAGGTGGTGGTGGCCGCCGCCGACCGTGGACAGGCTGGCATCGCGTACCAGCACGCCAAGCGCTTTGTGGAATTCGACCCTTACCTGACCAAGATTTGCCGAGTCACCGACAGCAACAAGACCATTTGGCACGACAAGAGCGGGAGCACCTTCAAGGCTATATCTGCCGAGGCTTACAGCAAGCACGGCATGAATGTGTCGCTGCTGATCGCCGACGAGATTCACTGCTGGCCTGTCGGTGAAGGCCGCGACCTATGGAAGACCTTAACGCAATCCATGGGCAAGCGCGACCAGCCATTGATTATCAGCATTTCTACGGCCGGCGAGGGTATGCACTCTCTGGCCTGGGATATGTGGGATTATAGCCTGAAGGTAAGCCGTGGCGAGATCATCGACCCGACCTTCCTACCGATCATCTTCGCCGCCGACCCGCAAGACGATTGGCGCTCCGAGGAAGTCTGGCGGAAGGCGAATCCAGCCCTTGCCAGCGGGTTCCGAAGCCTCGAAGAGATGCGAAATGAGGCTCGGCGGTGCGACCACTTCCCGGCTGATCAAGAGGCGTTCCGGCGCTACTACCTCAATGTCTGGAGCGACGGCGCCGCAAGCCCCTGGATCGATCTTACCCTCTACGATGAAGCCGGCGAGCCCATTGACGAGACCGAGCTGTTGGGCCGGCGGTGCTACCTCGGCGTTGACCTGTCCAGCACCCAAGACCTAACCGCCATCGTGGCCGTGTTCCCCGATGACGATGGGGGCTACTCGGTCCTTTGCCGTTTCTTCGTGCCAGCCGAGAACATCAAACGCCGCGCCGACAAGGACAAGGTCCAGTACCCGCTCTGGCGCGACCAAGGCCACCTGACCGCGACGCCCGGCAACGTCGTGGACTATGACTTCGTGTGCGCGGAAATCCTCGACATGCACGAACGCTTCGACGTCGCCGAAGTCGTTATCGACCGCTGGAACAGCTCGGCCGTCACGTCCAGGCTGGCGGAATCCGGAATCGAAGTCGCGCAGTTCGGGCAGGGCTTCGCCTCTATGGCGCCAGCCCTCCGGGAGCTTGAACGCGCCATCCTCGCCAAGCAATTCCGGCATGGTGGAAACCCAATCCTGCGTTGGAATTTCATGAATGTTGTGATCGAGCAAGACGCCGCAGCAAACCAAAAGTTCACGAAGGCAAAGGCCGCCGAGAAGATTGACGGTGCGGTTGCGGCTGCAATGGCCATTGGCCGTGCTGTCGCCAATGAAGCCGGACCTTCTCCATATACCGAAGATCGCGGCTTCCTGTTTATATGAGTCGGAGTAAATGACTATGACGCCCGCCTTGCTTAATTCTATGGCTAAGACAATGCAAAGGTCTTTTGCGCCTGTCATGCAGGCAATGACCTATGTCCCGGCTGTATCCGGTCAGTTTGGCGTTAAGCTTGCGGCTAATGTATCGGTCGGCGCTTCGACCGTTAACTTTAACAATTGTCCGAGCCAACTTATCAGCTTAAATCCTGGCGACACATTTACAATCTCGCCTTACTCTCAAAAGTACACTGTCAACAATGCCGTGGTTGTTTCCGGTGCTGCCGCAACCGGGGTGACCTTCACACCTGCCATCACTGGCGCGTCTTCGGCTGGCGCAATCGTCACCGTGACCAAGCTCTATAGCTTGCAAGTCAAGGCTGCCGTTGTCGGGTTCGACCAAAGCAAAGCTATCAACACGGCGCTGATAACTGCAACAACAGTTAAAATACTTGTCGATGCAAGCACCATGAAATATGGCGGATGGGTGGCAATAAAGCCCGCTGTATCCGACAAGATCACCTTACCGTCTGGGCGCATTGTCGTGATATCGGCGATATCACTTGATGCCGCCGCCGCTTTCTACACGCTTTTAGGTAACTAGCTATGCAAATCGACCTAGCCGACCCGCGTTTGACGACAGACGAACGCCGAGACCTCCTCAAGATCGCACGGCGCCTCGAAATCTTGACCCGACAGCAAGTCGAACGCGACCCGCCGCGATCCTTCAAATACCCACCCCACCGGTGGGGTGGCCGACATCCGACGTAGGGGAATGAGACAATGGCAACAGGATTTCGCCGACAAATCCTCGACCACCTTGCAACCGATCAAGACTGGCACAGCGTCGAAGAGATCACCGAGCAATTCGGCCTGGAACGTCAAGACGCCCGGCGCACGCTTAACGACATCGCCCTCGACGGTCTGATCAGCAAGTCGGACCTCGACTATTGCATCACAGCGAAAGGGCTGGAGTACCTTGCCAGCGAGGCCAAGACATCCACGGCCTGCCGATGGATGGCGCGCCGCCGGGTGCGCGAGGCCGCCCTCCTGGCGACGCTGGCGACCTCCGAAAGCTGGTGGTCGGTGCCGGCCATCACCGCCGCCCTGACGCGCCCGCGGCACGATGAGACCACGCTCCGAAGCCTCCGGGACTTCCGCGCAAAGGGCTGGCTGGACTACCGCCCGTCGCCCGTCTTCTCAAAGAGCCCCGAGTATCGAATAACCGAATCCGGCCGTGCGGCCATATCCGAAGGAGGCTGACAAATGGGTCCGCCCGATCAAGGTGAGCGTCGGCTCGCCATCCTGGCCGCGCTTAAAACAGGACCGAAGTCGCGCCGAGAGATCGAAACAATCTCAGGATTTCTTCGCAATGGACTTCGACGCCACCTAGAAAGCCTGATCGAAGATGGCGTAATTGTTCGGATCGATGAATCCTTGAACAAGACGATTTACCGTCTCGCCACGGGTGACGATATCTCGGCTATCCTCGACCGAGGGCGGTTGCCTCCCGGCAAGCGTGCCGAGCAAATTCTCGGCTTACTGAAAGAGCCGATATCCGCAACCCAAATTGCAAAGGCATTGCCGCTTAGTGGCATGGCGAGAAATCGTCAACTCAAGAAATTGCGGTCTGCGGGAAAGGTGACTCTTGTTCGTGGCGGCAAGCCTACGTACGGCTTGTATTTACCGACGAGTGCAGAATGATAACCGTTCGCGTCGGTCTCCTTTCGAGCTGGTATGGGCGGATGACGGAGTGCAGTGCGTGACCATGCTCGACATCACCCTTGAAAGCCTGGAATTCACCGTCCGGGCGCCGAACCTGGCAATCGTCACTGTCGCGATCGATGACGGCGACGGCATGTGGATGTTGATCCGGTGCGAGATCAGACGGGAAAGGGCGATGGCGAGCGTGAACCTGCCAGCCGACATAGAGCTGCCGGCCGAGCTGGAAACGGCCGTCGCACGATTCGCCCTGCGGGCTTACAACAGCGAGCTGGCGTTGCGGAAGCAGGAAGCGGCGATTATTCCGTTCCCGCGCGTCGTGGCCTGAAAGGGCAGGGTGCGGCACCGCCCCACACTGCCGATTGCGTGGTTGGACAACTTGAGACGGGAGCCCGGCGGCACCGCGCGGGTGTTCTGCCATAGGGGCCGGGGCAGGGCAACAGGAAGGGGCTTTGAGGCTTCGGAAGCCCTGCTACCTATTTGCTCCCTAACTTCGTTCCGCTACCCGATTCGCGCCAGCTAAGTGCTTGATTTC
>SESG01021372.1_pt1 | contig 17528 bp, 17 predicted proteins | sample 3171421 | NCBI WGS metagenome assembly SESG01 (sample SAMN10866946, study PRJNA518727) | freshwater metagenome | biome: subpolar coniferous forest; feature: holomictic lake; material: water; isolation source: holomictic Lake 227, 6 m and 8 m depth | place: Canada: near Kenora, Ontario | collected... | reverse complement strand
CCCAACTACACCTTCATCAATTTCAAACCCTTTCGTGCCCTCTTGTACAAGTGAAGGAAGTGCCGGTCCGTGTTCAGTTGCACCATCACGATGGCCGCTCCACAAAACTTTCTCATCTTCAATGATTGCGACGCAGGTACGTGAAGTAGATGTGTCAATGGCTAAAGTAATTGTCATAACATAAAACCATTCCAACGTGGACCAACTGCTTTAATCTCGACTTGGCGGATTTCATCACTTCTATCAATTGTGATCTCTAAACGATCCTCGCTCAATCGCGCCGATTCGGCGCCACCCCATTCAATAACGGTGACTGAGTTTTCAATATCCAAATCAAGATCATCTAGGAATAAGTTGGGATTGTCCGTATCAATCAAGCGGTAGGCATCCACATGAATCATCGGCAAGCTAGCTTTGTGCACTCTAGAAATTACAAAGGTAGGTGAGGTGACATCCGTGATTCCTAAACCCTTACCAATGCCTTGGGCTAACACGGTCTTACCGGCACCTAGAGGGCCATTTATAAGGATTAAGTCTCCTGTTTTGAGTTGTTCAGATAGAGCAATACCAAGATCAAGCATCTGTCCAGCAGTTGCAATCTCAAGGTTCACGGCTTAAGAGTAAAGCAGGTCAGACCAAACTCTTAAACCAATCGAGAGAATCTGGGTTGGCCAAGGCATCTCGATTTCGAATTTCGCGTCCATTGATCACATCGGTAACTGCTAACTCAACCAACTTATTTGATTTAGTGCGTGGTAGTTCAGGTGCTACAAGGATCAAATCGGGCACGTGGCGCGGACTGGCTTGTGTCCGAAGTGCGTTCTTAATTTCTTTCTCAAGTTTCTCATCGAAATCAAATCCCGCTCTGAGGACGACAAAGAGTATTACTCGTGTGTCATTGTCCCAATCCTGAGAAACGGCCATGGACTCTTGAATTTGTGGAAAGGTTTCGACAACACGATAAATTTCTGCCGTTCCAATTCGTACGCCTTTTGAATTAAGAGTTGCATCACTTCGACCATACAAAGTGAATCCACCTGTTTTAGATTTCGATGCAAAATCACCATGTGTCCACACTCCTGGAAAACCTTCAAAGTAAGCGGCCTTATATTTTTCATCGTGAGAATCTGCCCAAAAACCAAGTGGTTTTGAAGGAAATGGAACTGTGCAGACTAATTCACCTTTCTCATCAAAGGCTGCACTTTGACCTTGTGCATTGAATACATCTGTAGCCATTCCTAAACACGGACCCTGCAGTTCGCCACGATAAACCGGTTGAGTTGGAACCCCGGCCAAGAAACATCCGCATATATCTGTTCCGCCTGACATCGATGCCAAATGCACATCTTTTTTGATTGAGCTATAAACATAGTCAAAGCTCTCTGGAGATAAAACAGATCCAGTTGATCCAATAGTTTTCATTGTTGAAAGATCATGTGTTTTAAATGGTTCTAACCCCTCTTTATGGGCTGAATCGATAAATTTTGCAGAAACTCCAAAGAAATCTAGTTGTTCGCTTTGGGCAATATCGAATAATCGAGAGGGAGTTGGATTCATAGGAGCACCATCAAAGAGGACAATCGTTGCCCCACGACCAAGTGCCATAGTCAACCAGTTCCACATCATCCAGCCGCAAGTGGTGAAAAAGAAGATCTTTTGCTTGGGATTAATTTCAAATTGGTACAACTGTTCTGCCAATGCTTTAAGCATTACCCCAGCCCCGCTGTGCACAATGCATTTTGGTTTACCGGTTGTTCCAGATGAAAATAAAACAAAGCCAGGGTGTTCAAAAGGTAGACGCGTAAAATCTAATTGCGCATCTACAAAGGGGGCAATCCAACTCTGATAATCCTTTATTTGTATCGTTCTTGTAAGTGAAGGAAGCAGAGATTGAATCTCTAAAGACTTTGCTGTGCAATCGAAAACCTTGCCGTTATATTGATATGAATCAGCGGCAAGGAGCAGTTTTGGTTCGATCTGACCAAAGCGATCCTCTACTGCATGTGGCGCAAAATCCGGAGATGCAGTCGAAACCACTGCGCCAATACTCAATGCGCCAAGAGCGTAGATAATTGTTTCTGCAACATTGGGAACCCATGCAGCAACGCGATCTCCTGCAACTACACCTTCAGCGCGCATCGCAGCAGATGTTGCCGCTACTTGACTCCGAAGTTCTGCCCAAGTCAGCTCCTGGCGCTCTCCATCCTCGGCGATAGTAACGATGGCAACGTCGCCATCTTTACCCTTTGATAAGAGATTTTCTGCAACGTTAATCTTTGCATCAGCAAAGAACTTGGATGAAATAAAATCGCTACCCTCTAAATAAAACTTACTTCCTTTGTCACCAACAATTTCACAGTCATCCCAAGCATGTGACCAAAATTCACCTGGCTCTGCTATCGACCAAGAATGCAACTGTGAATAATTTTGCGCGCCAATCTTTTCTTGCAGTTTTTCTACTGCACTTGTGCCAGATAATTGCGGCTGCCAAAGAGGTGAGGTCATGATTGCTTATGTGATAAAGCTTTCAAGCGAAGTCGGTAATATGCACCCGATAATCCGCCCGGAGAAAACATAACGATAAGAATAAAAATTAGTCCAAGCAACAATGCAGGCTCGGCGATTGGACCGCCAATCCAGTGAGGGATCTTTTTAAATGACTCCTGCTGTGTTAAATCTTGCATGCGGGTCGATGCGAAAGAGTAAAACACTCCCCCTAGGACTGCGCCCCATCTGGTTACCGCCCCGCCGATTACAACCATGAGAAGTAGGGAGATGGTTACACCAGAATCTGCAAAACGTGGTGCAGCGCTTCCGGCGGCAATTAACATAACAAAACCAAGTAGCGCTGCTAATGCCGCACTAATGACAAAGGATAAGAGTTTAAAACGTTGAGTATTTAACCCCAGAACTTGAACGCGTTGTTCGTTATCCCTCAAAGCAGCAAAAACACGTCCTGCCGAACTCTCAGTGACCCACCAAATAACCAGGTATGTGAAAATTAGGGCAGCTAATGCCGTCCAGTAAATGTACTTTGTATTTACAACACCAATCCAAATCTGGGGAACATGGGTTGCATCTAGTGCAATTCCATTTTCGCCACCAGTAAGGTTGAAGAAATTTCGGTTAACTATGACGTGACCAGCCTCGCCAAAAGCTAAAGTCACCATCGCAAATGTAATTCCACTTGTTTTTAGTGAGGCGGCACCTACCAGGAAGGCCAATAATGAACTTACTGCCATCGCAATGAGTGCGGCTAACCACCATGGAACCACATTGTGATTGATAAGAATGCAGGAAACGTACACGCCGGTTGCAAAATATAGAGCGTGCCCAAATGAGAGCAACCCGGTGAAGCCAAAGAGAAGATCATAGGTAAGTGCTAGCCCACCCCAAAGGAATGCAACTGCCATTGTCTGCTGTAAGCCTGGTTGACCCAATGGATTTCCGGCAAACATTGGAGCGATTGCCAAGATAAATAAAAATAGTGCAAGTAGTGGTCGAGAGTATTTCCAGCGCAACATTATGCTCTCACCTTTCCAAGTAAACCTTGTGGTCTTATAAGTAAAACCCCTGCAAGTAAAATAACGACCACAAAATCACCTAATCCGGTAACGTAATAGTTGGCAAATTGGCGAATAACACCAATCATCATCGCTGCCAAGAAACTTCCTGGCACTGAACCCATCCCGCCAATTACGACAACAATAAAACCGTAAATTAAATATGAACCGGCAATTAGCGGTGATACGCCGTTAGAATAAACAGAGACCAAGACTCCACCTACACCTGCGGCAAAACCACCGAGAAAAAATACTGTGCTGAAAGCACGCTTAACATTAATTCCAAGTGCGTTGACCATATTGCGATTTTCAACACCTGCACGAATTATTAATCCAATGCGTGTGAACTTCAGCAACGCCCAATTGCCAATGAGCAAAAGAACTGCCGTGACAATATAGACAACACGATCGGCGGGGATCTTTGCCCCGCCCACATCAATGGCTGTTAAGAACCAGAGTGGTGCTGGAAACATCCGGAGATCATTTCCAAACCAACCGCCCAATAATGCGCCAACCACTAATGAAACTCCGACAGTTACGAGTGCCTGGTCAATGTGACGCTCGTACAGACGGGTAATAAGCAATTGTTCGATGAGAAGTGCAAACAATCCGGCAGCTAAACCTCCTACGATCATTGCCAAAATAAACTCTGGCATCGAAGTCTCTGTTCCCATTTTGCTTGCGACCCAAAAACCTACAAAAGCACCAACAGTGAGGAAACTTCCATGAGCGAAATTAAGTACACCCATTAATCCGTAGATTAGTGAAAGCCCAGATGCAATGAGGAAGTAAAGCGCACCTAAGCCAATGCCAGTAATGCCAATTAAGATAAAAGTATCCATTTACTTATGCCCTCCACTCACACCGAGCATTTGATGAACCCAAGCATCATTATTCAAATTCTCTGGTCCACCTTGAAAAACTACACGGCCTTGATCCATCACGATTACATGTTCGGCAACTCGTCTTACCAATGCCAGATTTTGCTCGACCAAGAGCATCGTTGTCTCATGAGCAACTCGTGCGAGTACGTCTGCCACCTCTGTTACTAGTTTTGGCGCCAAGCCTTTAGTTGGTTCATCAACAAGCAATATCTCGTTTTTATTAAGAAGTGCACGAGCGATAGCAACCATTTGTTGCTGGCCACCCGAAAGCGAGCCGGCTAACTGTTGTGCCCGCGTATCTAATTCAGGGAATAGTTCATAAACAGATTTATAAGCTTGATCATTGTTCTTGCCCCGTGCCGCCAGCGAAAGATTTTCTTTAACTGAAAGAGATGAAAAAATTTCGCGATCCTCAGGTACGAAGGCCACACCTGCCTGAACAATTTTGTATGTAGGTTTTCCCAAGATTTCGTTTCCATTTAGCTGAACTGAGCCCGTGCCAGGGTAAAAACCCATAATTGAACGCAATGTTGTTGATTTACCCACACCGTTTCGACCTAATAGAGCAGTAACTTTATTTGTTGGAACTTCGAAGGTTACTCCATGCAAAATATGCGATTCATTAATCTTTACATGTAAATCTTTAACTGAAAGCGTACTCATAGCGCTTCTCCGATATAAGCAGATTGAACCGTTGGGTTATTAATAACATTGGTGGGGGTGTCGCAGACAAGCAATTCACCGTAATTCAAAACTGCAATCCGATCTGCCAGTCCCAAAATTACTTCCATATGGTGCTCAACAATTAAAATTGTCTTGTTGTGCTTTGTCTTGAGTGAACGAATAATTTCCACTAACTCAGGAACATTTTCAACGCTCATGCCTGCCATTGGCTCATCTAATAGCACTATCTCTGATTTAGAAGCTAAAACAATTGCAATTTCTAATCGCCGTTTGTCACCATGTGAAAGCGAACCAGCTCTCTGCAATGATCGGGCCGAAAGCCCAACTGTTTCTAAGCACTCTTGCGCACGTGCTACAACCTCTGGAAACTTGTAAGCGTTTCTGGTCATGTTCATTGATTTGCCAATTGCAGCTTGTGCTGCAATACGAACATTTTCTAAACAGGTTAAATTTGCAAAGACGCTAGAGGTCTGAAATGTACGTGCAATTCCAGTTAGGGCACGTTCATGTGGTTCCATATCGGTTACATCTACATCTCCCACAAATATGTGGCCACGAGATGGTTTACGAATTCCGCTGAGAAGATTGAAAAATGATGTTTTGCCTGCACCGTTTGGGCCGATAATTCCAAGAATTTCATTTTTATCTACAGCCAGAGTTATTCCATCAAGGATTCTGGCACCACCTATAGAGAGTGATAAATCATTAACACTAATTGCAGAGTTCAAAACCCTCGCCTTTCATAGTTAGGGGGTAAGAATATAAAGAACCCCGGTGCATTTCTACACCGGGGTTCTTCAATAGAACTACTTCTTTTTAGCGACCAACGCTTGCAATTGCTTTAATGAGTGAAGGAACGTATCCAGATCCTGACTTATTTAATGCAACTAGGAACATTGGCTGAATCAAAAGGTGGCTTGTTGGGTTAATAGTCATTAGACCCTTTACACCGACCCAAGATTTGCCCTCTAGATTGCTAATCATTGTGTCAACATTTTGATCTGGGTTCTTAGTTAGAGCCATCACAATCATCTTGGCAGCATCTGCACCGGTTGAAGTGAATAGATCTTGTGTCTTCTTATTGGTTGCATACCATGACGCTAAATCTGAAGCTGCGCCTGTCTTTGCGGCACCTGCGAAGTAGCTATTTGTCAGAATTGCATTTGTTCCGTCAAATAACGTTCCGTAGATGTTGTAAGTGGCTGCACCAGCTAGGCCAGTGATTGGACGACTCTTAGCAAATGCGCCTTGGACTTTGAGTGAAGTTAACATCGCCCCAGCTGTTAAAGCATTTGACCAGGCAATGAAGATGTAAGTTCCAGCAGCATCTGCAGCTTTCTTGGCAAACGGTGTGAAATCTGAAGTTGAAGTTGGAACCTTAATCTCTTCAAATAACGCTCCCTTTGGAGCCATAAGAGCTCTAGCAGCTGCGATATTTCCTGCACCGAAAGCGTTATCTTCTACGAAGAGAACAACTTTCTTGCCTGAAATAGGCTTGATGCCTGCAAGTGGAGCTAAATCTTGAGTAGATGAGTTTCCTGAACGGAAAACATATTTGTTTGCTGATGAAGTAACTAAGTCATTCTTGGCTGGACCTGAGATGTATAGAACTTTGTTCTGTGCAGCAAGTGGAGCAAGTGTAAGAGCAACACCAGAAGATGCAGTTCCTGCAATAATCTTTGTGCCGTTTCCAACCATTGCTTTAAAAGATGCAGTTGCTGATGCTGGATCTGCACCATCATCTTTTGTGGTCACAACAAGTTTTGCACCGTTGATCGCCATTTTTCCACCTGTGTAGTAATTCAATCCCCAAGCAAGACCATCGTTATAGGCGATGCCGTATGAAGCTAGTGGACCTGAGGTAGAAGTGATGATTCCAATTTTGATGTCATTGGCAGCTTGAGCAGGTGCCATGCTTGGTACAAATACTGCTAGGGATAGAACCGCAACTCCCAAGCGCTTTAGTGTTGAGCGATTGCTCATTCAGTGCTCTCCTCTTCGAGTATGTAAGTCCGCTCGAACCACGGACTTTCTAAGTGGAAATCTAGTGGTTGTTCTGGCTGGCGCCCACATGAATTGCTATCTTTTTTATTACGATTTCGTAATAAAGGGCTGTTCATCACTGTACAAAACCTTGGTTTTTTCGGCGAGTACGGGCACACTTGCCGCTATGTCATTACCTACGAAGAAAATTTTGCTCCCTACTAGTGGGGGAAGCCTTGCGGTTTTTCAATATGGGGATGGATCAGGCGTTCCGGTTCTCTTAATCCACGGGGTCACTTCTTCTAACCGAGCGTTTCAATTATTTGCCGACGCACTTCAAGCTCGCGGAAAAACCGCCTTCGCTGTCGATCTACGTGGACGCGGTGATTCAAATCAACTGCCTGGCCCTTTTGGAATGGAACAACATGCAAAAGATATGGCTGCAGTTGTCGACCACTTTGGTTGGAATAGCGTTGATGTCATCGGACATTCAATGGGCGCATTCGTTGCAGCTGCATTTGTTGGCCTATTCCCAGAAAAAGTTAAAGAAGTTGTTTTTGCAGATGGAGGAGTACCACTTCCTATGCCACCTGGAATGACTGTCGAACAAATCATGCCTTTTATTTTGGGACCGGCGCTTACACGACTTGCGATGGTCTTTGAATCAAAACAGGCCTATCGTGATTATTGGAAGCCACAACCAGCTTTTGTTAAGGGTTGGTCACCGGTTCTCGATGAATACGTAGATTATGACCTCAGAGGTGAAGCTCCACATATGAAAGCTTCGACAAACGCTAAAGCCGTTGAAGAGGATTCTCGTGACTTATTCGCCAATGATTTAATAATTCGCTCGCTAAAAGGCTTAACAAAGAAATCAAAATTTATAAAGGCAGAGCGCGGATTACAAAATGAAGAAAATGGTTTGTATCCCATGACTGTTTTAGAAGCAGTCTTGCCTCAGTATCCGCAGTTGCAGCTAGAGTTTCTGGCAGATTGCAATCATTACGATATGTTTCTTGAAGAGAGCGGCGCAGAAAAAATTGCCCAAATAATCTACGGAGATAAGAAATGACATTGATCAATAACCGCGCTTTTATAACTGGTTCGTTTCAAGGAATCGGGCTAGGAATTGCAACAGCCCTTGCCCGAGAAGGCGCATCGATAGTTTTACACGGCCTCGCGGATCCCCAAACTATTGCAGCAGCTGAGAAGCAAGTTCTAGAAGCCGGAGCGGCCGCAGTTGAATCACATGTATCAGATCTACGTGATGTCGCTGCTACAGAGGCCCTTGTTGCGAAGATTCTAAGTAACGGCCCTATAGATATTCTGTGTAATAACGCAGGGATTCAACACACCGCAACCATTGAAGAAATGCCCCGTGAAAAATGGAATGACATTATTGCAATCAACTTAACTTCTTTTTTTGACACTATGCGTTTGATTTTGCCTCAAATGAAAGAACGGGGATATGGCCGAGTCATCAACACAGCTTCGGTTCATGGACTTGTTGCATCGGCTGCTAAAGCACCTTATGTTTCGGCTAAACATGGAGTAGTAGGTTTAACTAAAGTTGCTGCCCTTGAGTATGCAAACGTTGGTTCAGCTCAAAGTGGCGGTGTAACAATTAATGCAATTTGTCCTGGTTGGGTCGAAACCGCTTTGATCGAACCCCAAATCCAAGCGCGCGTTGGTAAGCACAACGGAGATCGGGTGGCGGGAATCGCAGATTTATTATCTGAAAAACAGCCATCTCGCAGAATGTCTACTCCAGATGAAATTGGTCAGCTGGCTGTCTTTTTATGTTCTAAAGCTGCGCACAATATAACGGGCACGGCAATTCCAATTGATGGCGGTTGGACTGCACAATAGTTATTTTAGAAATAAGAAAGGGCCTGGTTTCCCAGGCCCTTTCTTTATTACCTCGATGTATTAGAAGCCGCTATAGAACTTAAGTAGCGGAGCATAGATATTTTTATCAACTGAGAGATTGCCTGCTTTACGAGCTGCAGTTGCAATTCCACCACCTGATGGAAGCTTTCCAGTGCTAGAGGCCTGAACCAATGACTTCGCTACTAGCAATAACTGCGGAGTAGTGAAGTTACAGTGATTTGTTCCTTGTGCAGCAGGAGTTGATGTGATTGGAGCACCAGCTGCAGTGAACTTAGTCCAGTTTGCAGGTGTTGTATTCCAAAGCATCAAAAGCCTATTTGTTGGGGCGGTATAAGACTTGGTCTTTTGATAAGCCTTAAGAGCTGCAACCTTTTCAGCTGCAAACTGCTCTGCATATGCATCAACAATACGTTGTGATGCACCTGCTGGAGTAATTGGATCGGCTAAACCAGTCATCAAGATCGTTGGAACATTGATCTTGCCCAAGTTAGCGTGAAGAGCGTCCATCTTTACCATCGCAGCTTTGTCACCAACAGCACGTGGTGCACCTGGATTTGCTGCTGAGAGAGCAGCACTTAGTGCACTGATTACTGTGTTGCCAGAAAGTGCAGCATTAAAAATTACACTCTCTGATTCAATGCGTCCTGCGTAGTCAGTCTTTGTATTGTCAAAGATTGCTCCGCCTGTCTGCATTTCAACATCCTGTGTTGCGAGTACAGCTAACGCTGCAGCATTTGTTCCATTTTCTAGGATTGCAAGTGCTGGGCTAACTGCTAGTGGGAATGACAACTTCAATGCACCATCTGGACCATTAACTGAGTCAAAGTGTGCAGATTGTGTTGGCAGACCAGACATAAGTCCAAGATAAAGAAGTGCACTACGTACAGGAATTCCTGCAGCTTCTAGAGCCTTTCCAGTTGCAGATGAAGTATCTGGCCATGCACCAGTTGAAATACCTGCTTGCAACTTGCCCATGACTGTAAAGACTTTACCGAGGTCAACGTATGACTCTCCAATACCAGCAGCTCCAGCTGAATAATGTCCAGCCTTAATTGTTGGATCGAATAGAACCTTGAGGCCCCATAAGAAATCTCCAGCCATTGTTAGCTCTGCATTAACATTGTCAGCCAAACACATTGGTGCAACTGCACTAACTAGTTCTGGATGCTTTTCTGCAAGACCTTGAGTAATAACAGCACCAAGTGATGATCCCCATGCGATTACTTTTTTCGTCGTTGGGAACTGAGACTTAAATGTTGATATTAGTTCAACGTTTGTTGCAATTGCAGAGTCTGGATTCCAGCCCTGACGTGCAAAGCCTGAACCAACGATTGCAATGCCTTGGCTAAATAGATATTTAGCGACGTCGGCATTTCCACCTGGAACTGGTTCTGGAGTATTAGTTACTTTGTAACCACCGATTAGAGGAATCGCTGCTGGAATATCAACGTTGTAGCGATATCCATGTGAATACAGTGCAACAGTTCCGTTGAAGTTAGCTGGAACCTGCATTGCATAAGGCGCACCATCTGATGTCACACCAACGCATGACTGAATAGGGCTCTTGCCATCGCAGGCAGGTGCCGCGTTAGCAGCAACTGGTACTGAGACAAGAAATGTTGTAACAAGTGCTGTTACTGAAAGAAGCGAAAGAATTCTTACTTTTTTCATTAGTTAGGTAGTCCCTTCGCTGGCATTGCTGGACGCACATATGTTGATTTAACAACTGCGCCAGAACCTGAATCGGTTGTATAAGTGACATATGTGCCACCTACTGGAGCAAGGTCACCAGTTGGTGAATATTTACCAACCCAATAACCTGTTAATCCAACGTGGCTAGTCTTTGAATATCCTGCTGGGACTAGCGCTGAGTTCGCAAATGTTGAACCCTTAGCATCAATTGCAGCAAGCAAAGATTTGCGTGTTGGATTTGGACCTGCAGCTTTTAGAGCCTGTGCAGTCATAAACGCGGTGTTCATACCAAGCAATACGTTGAGATCAAATGTTGACCCTGGTACTGCTTCTTTGTAGATATCTGAGAATAGTTTTACGTACTCATCTTTCATATCTGTTGTTGCTGGAACTGGTGAGAAACCAATTGCGTTGTAAAGAACGCCAGCTGGTACACCAGTAAGTTTGATTGTTGTTGCATCTCCACCAACTGAACCAAGCATCCACTGTGGTGCGTACTTCAATTGAGCTGCAACGCCGAGCATTGCAGATGTTGCACTAGAAACACCAAAGAGAATTACAACATCGGCTTCAGCAGCCTTGAACTTTGTAATCCAACCAGCTGCAGCTGCGGCACCTTGTGAACCTGATGCATATGGAACCTTAACTGCGAAGTTAACTCCAGCAGTCTTAAATCCTGCGAGCGCATCTGAACCGAAGTCGTCATCCTGATAAAGAAGACCTATTTTTTTACCAGCAAAGTTATCCTTTATGTACTGACCCATGATCTTTGCTTCCATGATGTATGAAGGCAAAACTGCATAGGTTGTTGGATACTTCTTTGCATCGGCAAATCCACTGAATCCAGTGTTAACAAAGAGAACAGGAACGCCGCGGCGTCCCGGGTTAACTGACGCTGCAACAGCTTTTACATTTGCTGTTCCGAGCGGAGCTAGAAGAGCCATGACCTTATCTTTAAGAATAAGTTCATTAGTCTTAGCTACTGCTTCAGTCGGTACATAGCGATCATCCTTTACAACGAGTGTGACCTTACGTCCGTAAATTCCACCGTTTGCATTGAGATAATCGAAGTACGCCTTTGCGGCCCCTGGGATCTTGTTGTAGCCAAGTGATGCTGTACCTGTCATTGGGAGCGTCATACCGAGTTTAATTCCGGTAGATGAGACTCCCACTTCAGCCGCTTGCGCTGGGACTGCTGTTACAGCCAGGCTCACTGCGGCTAGTACCGCTGAAACTGATAACAGTTTCCTGCGATTCATTGCTTTCATGTGTTTCCTTCCATCGAGGGTTTGTTACGAGAGGTAATGCTTTATTTCTGTGACATTTATTTCTTTGACATTAACTTCCTTGCCTTACGTGCACGATGTTGCTCAACCGGTCCATTCGGGACAAAGAGAACGGTCAATATCAGCAGCGCACTCACCAATAGACCTGGCAAGTTTGTGGTTACTCTCTCTGAGCTACCAATTCGGTTTGCTACCGCATCGGCGACCTCAGGGATTGCGACCAAGACCACTGCCCCAATCATTGCGCCTCCGAGGGTAGTTATGCCAGATAAGACCGCGCCTGTCAGCAGGGAAAATGAGAGTGCAAGCGGGAAAGCGCTGGGGGAAACGGTGCCAATCGTCATAGAAAGCAGGGCTCCGGCCAAACCGGCGATTCCAGCGCTGATGGTGAAAGCCAGGATCTTTGAACGGGCGATATTGATGCCAGAAAGCTGGGCCGCGACCTCATTGCCGCGAATAGCTCGCCACGTACGGCCATACCTAGAGCTCAGGATGTTTTTTACACCCCACATTGAGATCAGGGCAGCTAATCCCGCAATCCAAAAAAACCATTTGTACTGGGTGAAATCTGCTCCCAATGAAAGTGGTGGAAATCCAACATCAAATAAAAGTCCTTGCTCTCCACCAAGAACTGAAAATTGATTCGCAAGTGATGGAAGACCAATTGCTAACGCCAAAGTTGTTCCTGCTAAATATGGTCCTGACAATCTGGCCGCAGCTGCACCAAGTAATGCCCCGCCGATAGCAGCGGCAAGTACTGCAACTACAAAACATAAAATGATAGGTAAGTTTAATTCTATACGTGCAACTGCTGCTGCATATGCTCCAATTGCCATCAAGGCGCCATGACCAAGAGAAACTTGCCCTGAATAACCCGTTAACAAAATAATTGAGGAAATCGCAATTACATAAACTGCAATTGAAGCACCTTGATAAACACGTAACTCATCAACAATTCCACTTAAGAAATAAAGAACGACTCCACCCAGAATAAATAGGAAGATGTCTCGTGTTTGTTTTTTATGCACGTCGGGCCGCCTTTGCACCGAAAACACCCTGAGGGCGTACAAATAAAACAGTTAATAAAATTACAAAGGGTGCGATGAAGAAAAGCCCGCTACTTACATACATCAAAACAAATGAAATCATTAGTCCCAGAACTAATCCACCAATGACTGCGCCGACCAAACTATCGAGCCCACCAATAACTGCGGCAATAAATCCAGAAACAAGCAATAGTGAAAATTCAATCGAATCTGGAGAAAGAGTGCCATTGCCATTAACAGTCTGGAACATTCCGGCGACCGCGCCAGCAGCACCTGCTAATGCCCAACCCAATGTGCGTACCCAGTCAACTTTAATTCCGGAAAGTCTTGCAATTTCTGGTGCATAAGCCGATGCCCGTAATGCAAGTCCAATATTTGTCTTCTGGAAAACTATAGAAAGGATGAGCATCAAGACAAGTACCGTTATAAGTATGAGAAGTTTCAGAGGTGAAAAAACCAACGTTGTTCCATTAATTGTGTAGCCATCATTTGATACCGGGCCAACAATGCGAACATCTTGGCCTCCCCAAATAATCGCAGCCGTTGCACGAATCACTCCCAATAAACCCAAGGTTGCAATGATCGGAGCAACTCCTGCAATCGGACCAGTTGAACTATGTTTGACCAATAATCTAATCAAAACCATTTCAACAAATGCGGCAAAGAGCGCGCCACCTATCATTGCCACAGGTAGCGCAATCCAAAATGAGCCCAATTTCGTAACTGCTTCAAAACCAAAGTAGGTCGATAGCAAAGCCATACCCGCCTGTGCAAAGTTAACTACCCGTGTGCTGCGCCATACAAGAACCATAGAAATCGCCATCAACGCATAAATTGAACCAGCGGTGATTCCGATTAGAAAAGTATTAAGAAAATCCATATTTAATACCCCAAGTATGCGGCGCGCACCGCAGGATCATCGATTAAGGCTTGCGCATGATTAACGGCAACGACTTTTCCAAGGTTTAAAACAATTCCAAGATCTGCAATCTTTAGGGCGCCTATGGCATTTTGTTCTACTAACAAAACCGTTAGATTCATTGAATTTGCTAACTCACGGATGGTTTGAAAAATCTGCTCAACCACTAGTGGTGCAAGTCCAAGTGAAGGCTCATCGAGAAGTAATAATTTTGGCTTCGACATGATTGCTCGTCCTATTGCCAACATCTGTCGTTCGCCACCAGATAATGTATCTGCGCGCTGCTCGATGCGTTCTCCCAAACGTGGGAAAATAGTTACAACGCGGTCGATAGATTCTTTCGATTCTTTATTGTTACGACGCCAGATTGCACCGAGCTCCAAATTTTCGCGTACAGAAAGTTCAGGAACGACAGATTTACCTTCAGAAACATGTGAAATACCTTGGCGCACAAGGATCTCGGGTTTGATGCCAAGGATGCTCTGACCTTCCCAGGAGATATTTCCATGGGTTGGATGGTTAAGTCCAGAAAGGGTGCGCAACAATGTTGTCTTACCTGCACCATTTGAACCAATAATCGCAGCGAGTTTTCCAGTTGGAACGGCGAGTGAGACCTGGTCTATTGCACAGATTGCGCCATGGTGAACAGTTAAGTTAGAAACATTGAGTGACATTTATGCACCAGTTCCTAAATATGCAGCCATTACAGCTGGATCACGGCGCACGGTTTCAGCACTTCCGCTGGCAATAACTTCGCCAAAATTAAGTACGTAGAGTTTGCTACAAACAGACATCACAACGTCCATGTGGTGTTCAACTAATAGGACTGACATGGTGGCACTTAAATTACGGATTAGAAGATTCATCCATTCAATATCGTGTGAACCCAACCCGCCTGCCGGTTCATCCAACATCAGAATCTTTGGCTCGCTCACTAGGGCGCGTGCAATGGCAACTCGCTTGGTATCAGGATAAGACAATGTATCTGCGCGGCGATTGGCTAACCCACCGGCATAGACCCGTTCTAGTGCACTCACCGCTTTCCTTCGAATTTCTTTTTCATCTTTACCGCTTCTGCCTAACGCTGCAGAGATTAATCCTGAAGTTGCAAGGTGTTGCGCGCCGACCATTACATTTTCAAGAACAGTTAGGTCACCAAAGAGTCCAACACCTTGCAAGGTTCGTGCAATACCTAAATCGACAAGTTGTGCAGTGTGCGGAAAATCCTGTTTTTGGCCATCCAAGAAGAATTCACCTGAATCTGGTTTTACTAATCCACATAATGCGTTAAATAAAGTTGTCTTGCCGGCACCGTTGGGACCAATTAATCCGACTACTTCATTCTTGCCAATCTCAAGATAGACATCATTGAGAGCGCGAAGACCGCCGAAGGAGATATTGACACCTTCAACTCGCAGCGCTGCGTTATTAGTAGACATGAGGTGCGTAGATTCTAGGCACTCTCGGGCCAATTCTTGTCACGATTTCATAATTAATTGATAACGATGCGGTGCCCCAGTCATCTGCGGTGTACTCGCCATGCGAGCCATCGCCGAAAACAATCACCCAGTCCCCCGATTTTGCAGTGGACTCTGGTCCTAAATCGACAACAAATTGATCCATCGAAACTCGTCCGATTAATGGAGCTCTTTGCCCGTTAATAAAAATTCCAGCTCCGTGGGCAATTCTTGGGATTCCATCGGCATAACCCATGGCCACAACACCAAGTTTAGTTTCTGCATCCGTGATTGCAGTAGCGCCATATCCCACTGGTGAGCCGGCAGGCACGGATTTAACAAGATGTAGTTTTGCACGAAGCTGCATAACAGGTTTTAATCCAAGGGCTTTGCTGTCTCCCATAGTTTTAATATCAGGAGATAGTCCATACATTGCAATACCAGTTCGTACCATTTCAAATATTGAATTATTATCAAGAAGCGTTGCAGCTGAATTTGCTAGGTGCTTAATCGGTGGTTTGATTCCGATTGCAGCTAATTCACCGATTTTTAAATTGAATCTTTGAAGCTGATCTAAGTTTTGTTTCTGACCCGGTTCATCGGCTCGTGCAAAGTGTGAGAAAACTCCTGCAACTTCTACCTTAGAGAAATCGGCTTGAAGCAATCGTTGCCATTCATCGAGAAATCCACCACGAGTCATCCCGGTATCGATCTCAATGTGAATATTTGGCTTATTGGGAACCTGGGATATTTCTTCAAGTGCAGCAATTGATGCAATTGCAATATCGATATCGTGTTTTGCGGCTAAATTAAAATCAGATCCCGGTGGAACCAACCAAGCAAGTATCGGAATTCGAACACCATGTGTACGAAGTGTGATTGCCTCTTCCAATAGTGCAACACCTAACCAATCAGCTCCACTTTTTTCTGCAGCTAATCCGATTTCGACTAAGCCATGACCATATGCATCCGCCTTAACAACGGCTAGTAAATTCACACCCGCCTTTGATTTCAGATATGAGATATTTGATGCAAGAGCAGTGATATCAATTCGTGCTTCAGCGCGATGTTGCATTATCTGCGCTCTACAATCACCATTGCTGACGCTATCCCTGCATCGTGTGAAAGAGAAAGATGAACATCAGCGCCATCTACTAAATCGGCGATTTCACCACGAAACAAGAAGGCAGGTTTGCCGTTTTCAAGGTTTACGACTTCAGCATCATGCCAGCCTAGGCCTTTACCTGCGCTGAGCGCTTTTGCTAGCGCCTCTTTAGCAGCAAAACGTGCGGCTAAAGAATGAATTGGTTTTGTTCGTTCATTTTCAGTAAAGAGTTTTTCTAGTAAACCGGGTGTTCGATCTAACGAGGCTTTAAATCGCTCGATATCCACGACATCAATGCCGATTCCATCAATCATGGATTTAAGTCTAGTGCAGTTGGCTCTTTGAGGGAACGTATCGATCAACGGCAATTACTGCTACTAATAATGCACTTCCGATAAAAAGACCGCCTAATAAATCAGTGAACCAATGCGTATGGCGAATAAGGGAAACAATGCAAATTGTTAAAGAAATTGCCGCCACTGCAGCACTTGCAAGTCGTCCCTGATATCTATCAACTTTTGCATACCGATAAATCAGATAGGCCAAAATTCCCCATGAAAGAACGGCATTAGAGGCGTGGCCACTTGGATATGACATTCCACTAGCATGGAGAAGATCAAATCCATCTCGTGGTTTCGTACGACCAAGAAATAATTTGAAAATACCAACAACAAAATTAAGTGCAAGCAGCGAAAGAACTGCCAAGTTCAAAGGACGCCAAGTTTTGAATTTATAAGCAATGAAAACGGCAGCAGTTATTAGAATTGTTGCAGTCAACCAACGAAGGCCTAAGTCATCGAGGCGTCTTAGAACAAATCCAGAAAAACCATCAAAGCGGGGTCTATGGGTTCGGTTGACGTGATTATCAAAGTTAACTAATGGTCCGTAAGTGAGTACTTGTTGCGTCACAACTAGGAATCCAGCAAAGAGAACAAAAGACCAGCGCAGTGCGCGATCCATCTGCTTCCTTCTGTGTTGAATTTCGTTCTGCACTTATTCAACCGTAACTGATTTAGCCA
>SESG01012960.1_pt1 | contig 17529 bp, 12 predicted proteins | sample 3171421 | NCBI WGS metagenome assembly SESG01 (sample SAMN10866946, study PRJNA518727) | freshwater metagenome | biome: subpolar coniferous forest; feature: holomictic lake; material: water; isolation source: holomictic Lake 227, 6 m and 8 m depth | place: Canada: near Kenora, Ontario | collected... | reverse complement strand
TCTACACGGCCGGAGGCGGCATCACCGGCTTCCAGAACGGCCTCGCCATCGCCGGCGACTACATGTCGGCGGCCACCCTGCTCGGCATCACCGCGATGACCTACGGCCAGGGGTTCGACGGCTACATGTACGCCATCGCCTTCTTCGTGGGCTGGCCGGTGATCCTCTTCCTGATGGCCGAGAGGCTCCGCAACCTGGGGCGCTTCACCTTCGCCGACATCACCTCCTACCGGCTCGACCAGGGGAAGGTGCGCACCATGGCGGCGATCTCGTCGCTGACGGTGGTGATCTTCTACCTGATCGCCCAGATGGTCGGCGCAGGCCAGCTCATCAAGCTGCTCTTCGGCCTCGACTACTCCATCGCCGTGGTCGCGGTCGGCGCCCTCATGATGGTGTACGTGATCTTCGGCGGCATGGTGGCCACCACCTGGGTGCAGATCATCAAGGCCTGCCTCCTGCTCGCCGGCGGCACGGTGGTGATGCTCCTCGCCATGAGCCGGTTCGGCTTCTCCTACTCGACGCTGGTGGAGAAGGCCACGGCGGCCCACAAGAACGGCTGGGCCCTCCTCGCTCCCGGTCCGCTCCTCAAGGACCCGGTGAACGCCATCTCGCTGGGCATGGGGCTCATGTTCGGCACCGCCGGCCTTCCCCACATCCTGATGCGCTTCTTCACCGTGACGAACGCCAAGGAAGCCCGCAAGTCGGTGCTCTACGCCTCGGGATTCGTGGCCTACTTCTTCAACGTCATCTTCCTCATGGGGCTCTCGGCCATCCTCATCGTCGGCCTCGACCCGGTCTTCTTCGAGGGGGGCAAGATCGGCGGCAAGATGGTGGGCGGCGGCAACATGGTGGTCATGCACCTCGCCAAGGCCGTGGGCGGCAACCTGATGCTCGGGTTCCTGGCCGCGGTGGCCTTCGCCACCATCCTGGCCGTGGTCTCGGGCCTGGCGCTGGCCGGCGCCTCGGCGATCTCCCACGACCTCTACGCCCGCGTGATCAAGAAGGGGCAGGTCAGCGAGGAGAAGGAGATCCGCGTCTCCAAGTTCGCCACCATCGGCCTGGGCATCATCGCCATCGCGCTGGGGATCCTCTTCGAGAAGCAGAACGTGGCCTTCATGGTGGGGCTCGCCTTCGGCGTCGCCGCCGCGGCCAACTTCCCGGTGCTCATCCTCTCCATGTACTGGAAGGGGCTCACCACCCGGGGCGCCCTCCTGGGCGGCTACGGCGGCCTGTTCTCGGCGGTGATCCTGGTCGTCCTGTCCAGGTCGGTCTGGGTGACGGTGCTCGGGAATGCGAAGCCCATCTTCCCCTACGACCAGCCGGCGCTCTTCGCGATGCCCTTCGCCTTCTTCCTGGCCTGGGCGGGCTCGAAGTCCGACACCTCGGCGCGCGCCCGGCAGGAGTCGGAGGCCTTCGAGGACCAGTACGTCCGGGCACAGACCGGCTTCGGAGCCGCCTCCGCCAGCAAGCACTGACGGTGCAGCCAGCCGGCGCGTTCAGAGCCGGTGGTGATACGACGCGAGTGCCTGCCACGCCTCCACGGCGCGGAAGGACTCCTTCAGGCGGGTCCGCTCCACCGGGGTCAGCTCCGAGAGCGGAACCTCGTCCACCACCGGCTTTCCCTCCACCAGCATCCGCAGCTGGAGGCGAAGCCGCAGTCCCACCAGGAACCGGTAGGCCTCGGAGACGTTGTCCTTCGTGTCCCCGGTGAGGAGCCCGGCCCGCTCGGCCGCCTCGATCCGCTCGAGGGTGTGGCGCGCGGTGGTCCCGACCTCCAGCGCGTGGCACCGGGCCAGGAATACGATCGGTGAGATGCCCTGCTTCTTCAAGTCCACCACCGAGGAGCTGCCCCGCAGACGGAGCAGCAGCATCTTCGGGGGCGAGAAGCGCATCGCCTCCCCGGTGAGCGCGCGCAGGAAGATCGGCTGGTCCCGGGCCGCCCCGATCTCGGACTGGAGCGGGTCCACGTCGAGCTTCCCGGCCACGCGCCGGTAGTCGAAGAAGATGGCCGCCTCGAGGAGCGCCTGCGGGCTGGGGGCGTGGATCCAGGACCTGAATCGCTCGCACCACCCGGACATCGGGCCGAGCCAGTTGCGCGCCATGTAGCCGCCGGGGCAGCGGGGGAAGCCGGCCGCCACCAGGTCGTCGTTCACGCGCTCCGCGAAGGCCTGGAACCAGGCCCGCGACCCCTCGCCGGCGTCGGCGTAGACGAGCGCGTTGTCCTGGTCGGTGAGCAGCGTCTGCTCCATGCGCCCCTCCGACCCCAGCGCGAGCCAGGCGTAGGGTGCGGGAGGCGGGCCCAGGTCGGTCTCGGCCCAGCGCAGGATGGGGCGCAGCAGCGCGTCGTTGAGGCGCGCCACCAGCTGCGCGATGTTCACCGGGTCGAGCCGGGCGGCGAGGAGGGACGAGACCATCTCCGCGACGCGCGCACCGTAGCCCGTGAGGCCGTCGCGCGAGGAGAGCCGCTCGACCGACCGGATGGCGGCCACCGGCCCCTGGGCGGAGGAGCGCATGAGGTCGGTGGAGGCGACGACGCCGACCACCTCGCCGTCGCGGACCAGCGCGAGGTGGTTGCGATTCGCGTCGAGGAGCTCGCTCCAGGCCTCGTAGATCGGGGTCTCCGCCGGCATCGTCCAGATCGGGCTGGACGAGACCCGCTCCACGGAGGTGTCGGCGGGCAGCCCCTCGGCGAGGACCCGGTTCCGGAGGTCGCAGTCGGTCAGGATCCCGGGCGGATCGGTGCGGACCAGCACGGCCGAGAGGCCGGCGTCCCGCATGACCCGCGCCGCCTCGGCCACCGTGACTCCCGGCTCCACCCACACCGGCGGTCGCCGCACGAGCCGCCCTGCCTCCTGCGACAGGTCGGGCTGGAAGGCCGCCACCTGCGACTGCGCCAGGCTGGCGCGCAACCGCTCGCCCAGCCCGGCCGCGAAGTGGGCGGCGAATCGTGGGTCCTCCTCGAGGCGCCGGAAGTCGGCCGCGGGCAGCTCCAGCGCGACCAGGTCCTCCTCGACCAGGACGTCGAAGCTGGCCTTGCCGGTGAGGAGCGAGGTGTAGCCGAAGGTCTCTCCCTCCTCGAGGATCTGGAGCGTCTGGCCGTTCCGCTCCAGCCGCACCGACCCGCTCCGGATGACGTAGAGGTGCTGCATCGGCTCGCCGCCCGCGTGGGCGAGCCACGTGCCGGCCGGGAAACGCCGCTCGGCGACGTGGGCAGCCAGCTCGTCGAAGCGAGCCCTGGCGAGGGCGTCGAACGGGGGCGTGGCGCGCAGGAAATCGAGAAACTCCACGGGACCCTCCCGGAGGGAGGCTAGCACGGGTGCCATCACCTGCAGCACACACTCCCCCCGGGGCGCACCGCCTCGGGGAGGAACTGGCCGTCGTTCTGCCCCACCTCGCGCGACACCAGGTCGTTGAGCAGCCCGTTCATCCGCAGGATCAGCGCCTCGTGCCGTCGCGGGTCCACCGCCAGGTTGCGCCGCTCCTCGGGGTCCGTCTTCAGATCGAAGAGCTCCAGGTCGTTCCAGGCCAGGATCTCGTCCAGCGTCCGCGGGGTGTTGAACTGGCTCGGGGCGTAGTAGCGGGCGAACTTGTACCGGCCGTCGAAGGTCATGGCGACGAAGCCCCGCTTCGAGAGCTCGGGATGGTTCGTGGCCAGGTCGGCGGGCGTCATCGCGAACGCCCCCTTGCCGCCTCCGCCCTCGAAGAGGCTCGTGAAGAAGCGTGCATCCACGGTGGAGAGCCCCACGTAGTTGAAGAGGATGCCCGGGCGCACCGCGTCGGGCCGGGCGCCGGCCGGGTCGGCGAGGACGGGGGAGAAGTCCCGCCCCGGAAGCCTTTTGGTGATCGGGGCAGCGGCCTCCTTCGGGGCGCCGGTCAACGCCACCAGCGTGGGAAGCACGTCGATGTGGCTCGTGAGCGCCCGGGTGGTGCGGCCGCCCTTCACGTCCGGGTGGACCACGATCAGCGGCACGTGGACGCTCTGCTCGTAGGAGACCGGCCCCTTGTTGCGGAGCCCGCCGTGCGCTCCGGCCATCTCCCCGTGGTCGGCGATGAAGACCACCACCGTGTCCTTCCAGAGATCCAGGTCGTCGAGCGCCGCGAGCACCTGGCCGACGTGCCGATCGTTCTCGCGGAGCAGGTTCAGGTAGTAGTCGTCGTAGGCGCGCCACATGTCCCGGCGCGCGATCGGGATCTCCCCCATCACGTTGGCGGTCCCCCGGTAGAACTCCCAGTGCGCGCCCGGGCGTCCGGGGGCCTGGAGCGGCTCGTCGAGCGTGCTCCAGAGGGGGAAGTCCCAGCGCTTCCGGTACCGGGCATCGGCGGGGATGGCCGCGATCTGTCCGGGCTTGATCCCCTTCTGCACCGCCTCGCCCGGCGGGTTCACCTCGGCGAAGAAGATGTCGTGCGGGTTGATGAAGGAGAGGGAGAGGAACCAGGGTTCTCCCGCCTTCTTCAGCCGGGCCGCGTTCACTCGCAGCCACTGGATCCCCTCCGCGCCGATCACGCCGTCCACCTGGTATCCCTGGTTCTGCCCGCCGGTCACGTCGCCGAAGGGCTGCCAGGTGTCGAAGCCGTACTTCACGAGGGCGTCGGAGTAGTTCACCCCCGGTTTCGGGTAGACCAGGTCCCGGTCGAGCTCGAACTTCCCGAAGTAGGCGGTGGCGTAGCCGAGCTTCTTCATCGCGGTCCCGATGGAGACGCCGCTCGTGGGGAGGCTCGGCGTCCAGCCGAACATCATCTCCTCCTGGATTCCGGTCACCTGCGGCGCGAGGCCGCTGTAGAGGACGCCGCGCGACGGCGTGCACACCGCCGCGGAGATGTAGTGGTTCGCGAAGGTCACCCCCCGGCTGGCGAGCCGCTCGATGGCCGGCTGGGGGAAGCCCCTGGCCCGGGGGGGCTGGAACATCCGCTGGTCGGAGGTGATGAAGAGGATGTTGCGCTTGCCCTTCGCGACCGGGCTCGCGGGCTCCGGATCCGCCAGCGCGCGAGGGGAAGCGAGGAGCAGGAGCAGTGCGAAGAGCGAGCGGATCATGCGGAGTCCTTCCGTGGCGTACATCAGAGCGTGAATCCGAGCTGCAATCCGGCCACCAGCGCGTTCGTGCCGGGAACCCCGTTCACGCCGAAGATCCCCTGCACGTCGGCGATGACCGAGATGGCGCGGGTGATGGCGAGGTCGTAGGTCGCCTCCAGCCCGAGCACCTGGTGGTCGCCGGGGAGCGCCGGCGAGTAGCGCCCCACGTAGCCCGCCAGCGAGACCACGTCGTGCGGGCGGGCCTCGGCGAACCCGGCCCAGCTCGCACCGGCCTCGAGGCCGATGGGGGCGAGATTCACGTTCACCCGAGGCGTCCAGGTGAAGAGCCCCCAGACCGTGAGGCCGCGGCCGCTGCCCACCTCGCCCTGCCGCAGCACCACCTGCTGGGCCATCGCGTAGAAGCCGTAGCTCCCCCGGGAGGTGGCTCCGGTGCCGAGGTCGGCGAACTCGTTCCCGTCGTACCAGCCGCCCACGCCGTAGAGTCCGGGAAGCGTTTCGCTCCCCTTCTGGGCCCCCGGCATCCAGGCGGCCTGGGCGAGGAGGAAGACGCCGACGTTCCCCTCCTGGAACTGCCAGTCGAACCCGTGGGCAGCGCCGGCCGCGGCGAAGGGGTTGTTGTTGAACACGCCCGCGGCGACCTGCCACTCCGGCTCGACGGTCCACACCGCCTGGGCGCCCCATTGCGACCGGAACTGGGGGGGATAGGGCGGCTCGTCGAAGGAGAGCCAGCCCGTGTAGACGAGGTTCGAGAGATAGTTGAGCATCACCGGCAGGAAGGCGAAGGTCATGGCTGGCTGGAGCCGTCCCGCCGTCAGGGTGAGATGGCCATCGGCGAGCGCCTGCTGCACGTAGAGCTCGGTGAGCCACGCGCCGGACTTCACGTAGTTCACGCTCACCGGATAGGGCCACGGCTCCTTCGAGAGCGCGCCCAGGCCGGCCACGTAGAGGCTCATGCCACGGGGAGCACCGGCGAGCTTGCCCATGTCGAGGGTGAGGGACATGGAGAGCGTCCCACCCCAGAGCGCGCTGCCGTCCGGCATCCCCGCGCTCGCGAGGAAGGTGCCGTAGAGCGAGGCGCGCGGGACGACGCCCACGTCCTGCATGTCGTTGCGCGCCTTCGACCAGAACTCGGTCACGGACTCGACGGCCGCGTCGAACCAGTCGAGGCGGCACTCCATGTGGGAGCGCAGCGGGTCGGCCGGGTGCGGGCAGCGGCGCGTGTCGGCGCGGTAGGCCGCAGACGGCAATCCCGTCGGGGCGCCATCCACGGCGGGCGCGGCAGCGCCAGCCCGCCCCGGAAACGCCAGGGCCGCGACCAGCGCGCCCCACCAGAACCATGTTCTCCCCGTGCTCGTAGCCCTCAGGCTACTACAGCCGGACGGACGACACGCTCGCTACTGGGCGCAGCTCCTGGTCCACGTCTGGCTGACCGCGGGGTTGTTGGCCGCGACGGCGGTGACCGCGGTTTCGATCTTGCTCCCCTTGGCCGTGCCCACGACCACGAGGGTGACCGGCGTGCCGGTCGGCATCGCGGACATCGCGTAGCTGAACGGGAGCGTCGGGCTCGCCGTGTACGTGAGGGCGCCCATGGAGTCACGATACTGGATCGAGGTCACGCTCGCGCCGGTGGTCGCCGTCACGGCGTAGGTGACGTTCCAGCCGGTCACCGACACCAAGGGTATCGCCGGGATGACGGTGTCGATCGACAGGTTCGTGCAGAGGACCGGCACCGGCTCCGGGGTATCGGTCCCTCCGCAGGCCGAGAGAAGGACTGCGGCGAGCGCGATCCAGGGGGTGGAAATTCGTGCATTCATGCTTGTCTCCTTGAGTAGGAGCATGCGTCACGTGGAGTGCGTGCGAAAGACCCCGATTGAGTAGAGCAATTTGCATCTGTAGGCGCAGGTGGGATGATCCGATGTAGAAATCACAGATGGCCCCGTCCCGCCCCCCCACCGACCGGCGCTTCACCACCGCCCGGGGCCTCATCCTGGCCGTGGTCCTGGCCAGCTACGTGCTTTCCTTCTTCCACCGGACCGCGCCCGCGAGCATCGCCGGCGAGGTGACCCGCGCCTTCGGGATCCCGAGGGCGGTGATGGGCACGCTCGCGGCGACCTACTTCTACGTCTACACGCTGATGCAGGTGCCGGTCGGCGTGCTGGCCGACGCCTGGGGGCCGCGCCGGCTTCTCACCGTCGGTGGGCTCCTCGCCGGCATCGGATCGCTCACCTTCGGGCTGGCCCCGACGTGGGAGGTGGCGGCCGTGGGCCGGACGCTCGTGGGCATCGGCGTCTCGGTGGCCTTCCTGTCCGCGCTGAAGATCAACGCGACCTGGTTCCCGGCCCGGAGCTTCGCCAGCCTGAACGGGGTGACCCTGCTCGCGGGCAACCTCGGCGCGGTGGTGGCAGGGGCGCCGCTCGCCTGGGCGGTGACCGTCACCTCGTGGCGGTCCGTGTTCGCGGGGCTCGGCGTCCTCTCGCTGGCGATCGGGGTGGCCAGCTGGTTCATCGTCCGCGACCGACCCGAGGATGCAGGTTTCCCCGTGGTGAACCCTCACGCCTTCGAGGGCGGTGGGAGAACCGGCTGGACGGGAGCGCTCCGCGAGGTGGCGGCAAACCCCGCCACCTGGCCGGGGTTCCTCGTCAACATGGGGGTGGCCGGCGCCTTTTTCGCCTTCGCCGGACTGTGGGCCGTCCCCTACCTGGTGGAGGTCCACGGCATGAGCCAGGTGCTCGCCGGCCAGCACGGCAGCCTGCTCCTGCTCGGCGTGGCGGTGGGAGCGGTCCTGGTGGGGGTGCTCTCGGACCGGCTGGGAAGCCGGGTCGGGGTGATGCGGGCCTTCACGGTGGCCTTCGCACTCTCCTGGACGCCGTGGCTGCTCGACGTGCGCTGGCCCCTCCCCGCCACCCTGGCCTGGTTCGGGCTGATGGGGCTCCTCATCCCCGGCTTCACCCTCACCTGGACCGTCGCCAAGGAGGTGAACCGGCCGCAGTTCTCCGGCATGGCCACGGCGATGGTGAACGTGGGCGGCTTCCTGGGAGGCGGCATCCTCCAGCCGCTCATCGGCTGGCAGCTCGACCTGGGGCGGACCGCCGGGCAGCCGGGCGCGGCCTGGTCGAGGGCGCTCGCCATCATGGCCGGGTCGGCCGCCCTCGGCGCGGCCTTCAGCTTTCTCGTGCGGGGGCGGGTCCGCGGCATGTTACCTTGACGGCCCGGATGGAAGTCGCGACGCCCCTCCCGCCGGCCGGTGTGCGTACATCTCGCGCCGAGTACCTGCTCGTCGCCGCCGTAGCGCTCGTGCTCCGCCTCGCCATGGCCTGGGCGATCCCCCTCGCAAATGGCAGTCTGGACCCGAACTGCGCTCCGGACGAGTCCGCACACTTCCTCTTCGTCGATGCGCTCTCGCACGGCCGCGCACCGCGATGGCCGGAGGAGACCACCTCGATCTACGCAGCCTTCCCGGCGGCTCCCTATCTCCTGCAGGCCCTCACCCTCGCCCTCTTCCGGGATCATGCGGATGTGGGGCGGTTCGCGCCGGTCGAAGCGTGGGCACGCGGATATGAGGCAGCGCGGCTGGGGAACGCGCTGCTCGGCGTCGTCACCGCTCTGGCCCTGATGGCGGCGGCGCTGGCCTGGACGGGCAGCCGTCGATTCGCACTGGCAGCAGGGCTCATCGCCGCGACCTACCCGCAGCACGTCTTCGTCGGCGCCTACACGAACGCCGACGCGTTCACGCTGGCCGCCGGCGCGACCCTCGTGTACGCCGTTTCGCGATGGGCCCGACGGGGCGAGAGTTCCACGGGGCTGATCCCGGTCGGCGCGGCTGCCGGGGCGGTCCTGCTCGGGAAGATGAGCGGCTTCTACCTGCTTCCGGTCACGGCCATCTGGGTGGGCTGGGCCGCATGGACTCGCCGGGCTTCGCTGACTGCCAGCCTTCTCGCGCTCGGCGCGAGCCTGGGAGTGAGCGCACCGCTTCTTCTCTGGAACGCGATGCGGAACCGCGGCGATGCGCTGGGGCTCCACAAGTACCGGCACTTCCTCGCCGAGTACTGGAAGCCCGTCTACGGACGGGACCTGCCGGACGCCTGGCCCACCTTCATCGCCAGCCTGCTGAAGTCCGCGTTCGGCGTCTTCGGCAACCTGAACATCCTCATGCCGGGAGTGTTCTACGTCGCCGCGGCGCTCCTCATCGGGACGGGGTGCTGCGCGGGGGCAATCGCCCTCCGGCGTGCCACCGGTGTGTCTTGCCGGGCCGGGCTCTGGCTGGCGGCCGGCATCGTCCTCAACCTGTCGATGGTGTTCTACAACTGCTGGTACATCGACTTCCAGGCCCAGGGGCGCTACGTGCTCCTCAACGCGCTTCTCGTGACCGGCCTGGGAGCGTACAGCGTGGATTCGTTCCTGTCGGACCGTGGACGCCGGGCGTGGAGGGGGATCCTCGTGGTGTTCTTTGCCTCCTCCGCGATCGTGGCCGTGGGCCGCGTGTACCAGCGACCATGCCGGCCGCCCCCGGTGGCGATGCGCGCAAGTTCCAGCGGCTCCGATCGATTCGTACACAACTAGTCAGCGCGCTGCGCAACCGGCAACTCCACCCGGAACGTCGAACCCTTTCCCACCTCGCTCTCGACCGAGAGCCTCCCTCCATGCGCGTTCACGATGGCGTTGCAGATGGCGAGCCCGAGGCCGGTCCCCTTGCCCTGGGTCCGGGTGGTGAAGAAGGGCTCGAAGATCCTCTCCCTCAGCTCCGGGGAAATCCCCCGGCCGTCGTCCGACACCTCGATGAATGCCCATCCGGGAGCCTCCGTGCCCACGCGGAGGACGATGTTCCCGGTCCGCCCATCCGGGATGGCGAGCGCGGCATTGGTCACGAGGTTCAGGACGATCTGCTCGAGCTGGGACGCCGACGCCAGCACGTCGGGTACCTCCGCGATCTCGATGTGGATGACCGCCCGGTGGGCCAGCGGACCCGGCAGCCACTCCAGGCTGGTCTCCGCGACGTCGGCCAGCTGGACCCGCTCCCGCTTCTGCTCGGGCCGCCCGAGGATGGCCAGATCTTTCACTACCCGTGAAATTCGCTCCGCGCCTGCGCTCACGTCGGCCAGCATCTCCAGGATGCCGTCGGTCCTCCGGTGGCGCAGGTCCTCCATGGCGCTGCCCGCGCTCGCCAGGATGGAGGTGAGCGGGTTGTTGATCTCGTGGGCGACCCCGGCGACCAGGGTCCCCATCGCGGCCATGCGAGAGGAGAGCGCCAGCTGCTTCTCCGTCCTGCGCTGCTGGGTGACGTCCACCAGGACCCCCACGAATCCCGTGACCTCGCCCGATTCCCGGATCGGCGCCGCATAGACCCGTATCAGCAACTCCTCCCCCTCCAGCCTCACGAAGCGGTGCTCTCCGGTGTAGACGCGCTGCGCCGCGACGGCCTCGGACCACCCGCGGGACACCGACGCGCGTTCGTCGGGGTGGACGGCCTCGGCCCAGCTCCTCCGCAGCCCGTCCTCGGCGGTCCGTCCCAGGACATCCTCCGCCGCCCGGTTCTCGTAGATGTCGCACCCGCTCGCGTCGGCCCGGAAGATCCCGAGCGGCGCGGACTCGGCCAGCGCGCGGAAGTGAGCCTCGCTCTGCCGCAGGGCCTCCGCCTGCCGTCGGGTGTCCTCCTCCCTCTCCCGCTCGGCCTCCAGGGTGGACTGGAGCGCGAGGATCGTCGCGCGCCGCTGCTGGTAGACGAGGAGGCCCATCCCGGTCGCCAGCGTGACCCCGGTGAGCAGGGCGAGGTGGTAGAGGAGCCCGGCTCGCCACTGGGTGAACATGGCCTCCTTCTCCCGCGCGAAGGAGGCCACCAAGAACCCGTCCGACGAGCCCGCGAGCGGCCGGAGGGTCTGGAGGACGACCAGGGCCTCATTGCCCGTCGCGGTGAGGGTCGCCACCTGGCTCGTGGTCTCCCTGCCGCTCCGGATGTGCCTGCTGAACGCCGAGTCGGGGTTCTTCGAGAGATCCAGGCCGACCGCCTTCACCGGGTCGGGGACCCGGTAGATCATCTTCCCGGCTCCATGGACCATGGCCGCCGCCATGTCGGGGGCGTACCGGGTGGATTCGAGGAGGAGGTCGAAGTACCCGGGGTCGATGATGGCGAGGACGTAGCCGTCGAACTTCCCCCGGGCATCGACGATGGCCCGTCCGAGGCTGAACTCCCAGGTCTGCGCCGGGGACAGGACGGGCGGGGACACGTACACGGTCTTCAGATCCGGGTGGTGGCTGATGTCCCGGTATCGCTCTCCATCGTGGACATCCTCCCCGATGAGCTCCGGGCGGTTGCTCGCGACCACCATCCCGTCCACGTTCACCAGGAGGAACGTGCGCACGCCGGACATGGACGCGGCCATCATCTGCATGTGCTCGTTCACCCGCGAGACCCCGTTTCGCTGCGACAGCAGCTCCGGCAACTCGGCGCGGATGGAGTCGAGGGCGAAGGCGGTGGACTGCAGGCGTGGAGCGAGGTTCTTCCCGACGATGCGGGCCTGGTGTTCCAGCCGTTCCAGTTCCGTGGCCTCGATGTCCTTGCGGGACGAGTAGAGGTCGAAGGCGACGTACGAGGCCAGCGTGACGAGGCCAGCGCCCAGGACGGCCCATTCCAGAAGGGCCCTGGGAACCGAGCCTCTCCATCCGGCTTTCGGGGGCGGGGCGCCTGCCATCCGCCTGATAATTTCACAGAACGGACGCGGCAACTATCCGGTTCTTCGCCGGCCCCCGCCGCCCGCTGCTAAGCTTTCCCCATGCGGGCGATCTGCGAGGACTTCGTCGCGGAGGGGCTCTCCCTGGCCTCGGTAATGGGCGGCCTCCGGGATGCCGATTTTCGAACCGGCACGGCCTTCCAGGGATGGACCCTCGACGACGTGCTCGGGATCGAGCGACCGGAACGGGATTCGGTCCGCCACGTGGCGCTCCTGGGCGCCCAGACCTACGGCTGGAGCTTCGCGGTTCACGGAGCCAGGCCGCCCGGTCCCATGCCCGCGGTCCGCCTCACGCTGCCGTCCGGAGCCACGCTCGACCTCGGCGGCGATCCCACGAGCGGCCTCGTCGAGGGAGCGGCCGTCGAGTTCGCGCAGGTCGTGGCGCAGACGCGCAACGTCGAGGACACGGCACTGCAGGTGACGGACGGAGCGGCACGCCGCTGGATGGCGGTCGCGCAGTGCTTCGCGGGGCCGCCCGCCGTGCCGCCGCCACCCGGGACGCGGTTCCGCCGAGGATGCACACCATGACTGCACGACGCGCCACACCCGCATCGCTTGTGCTCGTCGCACTCCTGGTGATCCCCGGCGTTCTCGCCTGCGGGCCGGGCAGCTCATCGCCACAGGCCACCGACTATTCGCTGGCCGCGCACTGGCTGGCCTTGCCGATCGCGCCCGCGCCCACCTATCCCGTGGACGTCTTCTACCTCTACCCCACGGCCTGGACGAGTACCGACTCCAACCCGCAGATCTGCGCCATCGACGAACCGACCATGCTGGTGCAGGCCCCGCAAGCGTACGCGCGCCAGGCCACGGCCTTCGAGACGGTGGGCAACGTCTACGCGCCCTTCTACCGGCAGGACAACCTCTCGTCGGTCGATCGGTGGAACGTCATCGCGGGCATCCCCACGCTGGATGCCACCGCGGCCTTCGACTTCTACATCCAGAACTTCAACGAAGGCAGGCCGTTCATCCTGGTGGGCCATTCCCAGGGGGCGACCGTGCTGACGAACATCCTCTCCGGCTATCTGCGTCAGAATCCGGCCGTGCTGGCGAGGATGGTCGCTGCCTACGTCATCGGCAGCCCCATCACGGCCCAGTTCCTGGCCCAGAACCCCCAGCTGAAGTTCGCGACGGGTGCCGACGACGTGGGGGTCATCGTCTCCTGGAACACCGAGGGTCCGGGCGTGGTCCCGGGAACCAGTCCCGTCCTGTACGGCATGGTGGGGCTCGTCATCAACCCGATCAGCTGGACCCGCACGGCGGAGCAGGTGCCCGCGAGCCAGGGGCTGGGCTCGTTCATGCCGTCCCTGGTCGGCAAGTCGGTGGTGTGGGGTCCGGTGGGGCAGCAGGTCTGCGACGCCCGGATCGACGCGGTGAACGGAGTGCTCATCTGCACCACCGCCCCCCAGGACCTGATGGACCTCGTGGACAAGGCCTCAGGCTTCCCGAAGGGCGTCTACCACACCTTCGACATCCCGTTTTACTACGCCAACCTCGGGCAGAACGCCGCGGTCAGGGTCCAGCGCTACCTCGGTCACGAACTCGCTGCCCGGTAGTCCTCCCAGCCGGGGATGGTCATCCCCCGCTGGACGATGGCGCGAGACGCGCGGCCTCGATGATACGCTCGACCTTCTCGGCCCGACGGACGGAGGCGATCACATGTGGACGACCTTGGTGCTGTGCGCGGCGCTCGGTGCGGCTCCGGCCGACTCCTTCGCGGAGCGGAACCCGTCGAGCGTTCGCATCCACGCGAGCGACGGACGGACGCTGACGCACGCGAGCGGTTTCCTCGCCGCCACGGGCGAGCGTCTTCCGGAGGAGGCTGCGCGTGCATTCCTCGACGCCCAGGGAGCGGCATTCGGGGTCTCCGCACTCCATGAGCTGCAGCCGCTGACCTTTCCGAACCCGGGAAGCGTCGGCGCGGTCCACTTCCGCCGCCTCGTCGGCGGGCTCCCGGTCTTCGGCGGCGACCTGGTGGTGGGCGTCGAAGGGGGGAACCGGGTCTTCCTCGTGAACACGACGGAGGTCTCTCCGATCACGACCGGGAGTCACGGTCTCGGGGACGACTCGGTTGTAACCACCGCGCTCGGTTCCTTCGGCCGGACCTTGTACGGGCCGGGTCCCGCCACGGTGGAGCGCGGCTATCGCCAGTTCGGCGGGGAGCTGCGGGCCGTCTACCAGGTGGATTTCATGGCCCGCGAACCGGCCGGCGACTGGCGGGTGTACGTGGATGGCGAGACGGGGCGGGTCCTCTTCCGGACGGATCTGCGGCGCCATGCCACCGCCCCGGCGAGGGTCTACGAGGTCTCGCCGGTCGAGACGGCCGCCGCACGTTGCCCCGAGACGGGCCTGGGTGGCCTCGAGTTCTGCGCCTCCCCGGTCACTGTGACCCTTCAGAACCTCACCACCGGCGCGGACCTCACCGGCTCCCAGGCCACGGTCTACAACTGCATGGGGTCCGACGTACCCTCCGACTCCGCCGCCGTCCCCGGCTCCTGCTCGCTCGTGCCCGCATCCTCCGGCGGCTTCTCGTTCAGCCCCGACACCACCTGGATCTCCCCCACCGACGCCTTCGCCGGGGCCATGGCCTACTACCACCTCGACAGGTTCGCGACCTTTCTGAAGGGGCTCGACCCCACCCTTCCGCCTGCCGGAAAGAGGGCGCTGCGCGGCAGCATCCCCGCCCTCGTGAACGCGTACCGGGACGGTGCGCCATACAACAACGCCTACTACTCCCCCATTCTGGACGGGATGGTCTTCGGCCAGGAGACGACCGACGACAACGCCTACGACGCGACCGTCGTCTACCACGAGTTCACGCACGCGGTGGTCAGCGCCTGGGGCGATTTCATCCCCGAGGTCGATGCGATGGGCCTTCTCTTCGAGCCCGGCGCGATCAACGAGGGAACCGCCGACGCGTTGAACGACGCGCGGACCGGTCGGAGCCAGTTCAACAGCTTCAGCGCCTCCACCTACTCGCCCCCCACGCCCTACCTCCGGGACGCGAACGACCCCACCGCCTCCCGGACCTGCCAGGGCAACGGCACGCTCGTCACGCAGCGTGGAGTGAGCGGCGTCGTGAATGGCATGGACGGCGAGGTGCACGACGACGGCCAGATCTGGGCCGGGCTCTTCTGGGAGGTATTCCAGGGGCTCCAGGGCGCCAACGTGAAGGGATGCTCGGGCGCCTGCGAGGCCGCCGCCGCCATCCAGTACGAGACCGTCCAGCTCGCGGGCGGCACCTCCCCCACCTTCGACAGCTACGGGAAGACCTTCCAGGCAACCGCCACAGCGCTCTTCCCCGAGAAGCCGGCGGTGACGACCTACGTGGACTGCGTCGCCCGCCGGCGTGCGTTCGACCGGTGCAACCGCCTGTTTCCGCTGTACGCGGGCGAGACCAAGTTGCAGGACATCGGCTGGGCGGTGTCACCGTTCCAGGTGACCGTGAACGTCACGGGCTCGGGCGGACAGGTGCGGGTCTGCAGCAAGAGCGGCGTCACCGCCACGCTCCACGCCTCGAACGGGACGGCGGTGGTCGTGAACCCGACCACGCTCGTGGTCACCTCCACGAAGTCCGCCCCGGCGACCCAGGCGTGCAGCGCGGGCTGGGCCACCCTGTCGCTCGACGCGGTGGGAACCTGGTACGTGCTCGTCCAGGCGGGAACCCCCGAGAAGCCCGCGAGCGACACCTTCCGCATCCAGGCGGGCGCGACCGGCGTGGCGACGCGCCCGGCCCCGGTGGCGCCCCCCACCTGCTCCTACGCCTTCGACGCCGTCGTCATCTCCCCGGCGAATCCCACGGTGGGCACGGGCGGGACGGCGACGTTCACTGCGAGTGGAGGCAGCGGCATCGGCTACGTCTGGTCGCTCGCCAGCAATCCCTCGGGCGGGACGATCCACGCGACCTCCGGGGCCTACACGGCCGGCGGCGCGGGCGGGGTGACCGACGTCGTCCGGGTCACGGACTCCGCGTCGAACACCGCAACCACCCGCATCGCGGTGTCGGCACCCGTGAGCAGCAAGGGGTGCAGCACGACCGGCGGCGCGGACGTGGGCGCACTCGGCGTGGTCGGCGCCTTCCTCCTGCTCCGGAGGCGCTCGCCCCTGCGCGACCTACAGCAGGCCCGCGGCCGCCCGTAGCTTCTTCGCCCGATCCTCCAGCGCGACCGCTTCCTGCTCGAGAGCCTTCTTGAGCGCAGCGACCCTGGCCGTGGGCGCGCCCTTGACCTGCGCGCGGGGCTTGGGCTTCCACCCGGCCTTGCGCTTGGCCGCGAGGACGGCGCGGGCCTTGGCAAGGTTGGCTCGAAGCTTCTTCTTCGTGGCAGCATTCATGGGCGGGGGGTCCTATCGCGCGGGCTGTGACCGGTCTTTGTGATGCTTGTGACAGAGCCTTGTCTCTGAGGCAATATCACAGCATCGGGTCCGGTAGGGCGATTCCGAGCACTCACCCCCTCAGGGCACGACGCGGGCGATCCTGGTAAAGTTGGACGACCACACCGCACCGCCACCGCACGCGATGTATCTCGAGGCGTTTACGGAGCCGCTTCCGACATCGAAGCTCCAATGGGTCGCCGGCGTCCCCGCGAGCCTGACCACGTTCCCGCCGGAGTTCGTTCCGCCGTCGGGAACGTTGTACCAGACGTATCCGTCGGGACCCACGCACAGACCGCGGGCGCTGGTGTTCGAGGCCACCACGCTCACGGAGCGAGGGGAGCCTGTCTCGGTGATCTTGCAGATGTTGACGATGGGCGTGATGACGTCATCGGCGATGAACCAGAGTTCCTGGCTTCCGGTCGGTCCACGACGAATGTACTTGGGACGCTGGCATTCTCCCGCGAGAGGCACCGTGGCGACGGATTCACCGGTCGCGGGATTGAATACCTGGATCTGGTGCAGGCCATACTGCGCCAGGTAGATCAGGTTGTCCGAACCGAAGGCCAGATCGGTTCCTGGACCTTCGACGTAATACGCGGTCACGTTGAGCGAGCCCGAACCCGTCGCCTTCCAGAGCCCGTTTGCCGTGCCGCCCCAGTTTCTGGACACGAACCACGCCGTGGCCCCGGTCCCGTCGGTCGGATCGGCGACGATGGCGGTGATCGAGGGCGCGGCTCCGACTTCTGGGCCAAGCACCCGGCCATCATCACCGCAGCAACGACGACCAGTCGATTCATCATCTTCGCCCCATTGCCCGCATGCCAACCGGCAAAGCACGTCAGCGGCGGGGCGCTTCCATTTTCGCTCTTAGTAGACTCACCTCGTCGCTATGCCGCCCTCATGAGGAATTCCGAGAGCCCGGCAGGGCTCCAGCGGCATCGACGCATCAGCGAGGCGGGATCACTGACACCAGACCCTGGCCGCGGCACCGGAGGCAGGACAGATCCGGGTTTCCCCGGGAGTCTCCGCTTCCACCGCACTCGGGACAGACCACGGTCGGGGCTGTGGACTCGGGGATGTAGCCCGTTCCCCGGCACACGCCGCACGTGAAGGTCTTCACCGCTCCTGTGCCCCCACAGTGCGGACATCCGCGGTGGGGGCCCTGGAGCCGGAGTTCTCCCTTGCCGCCGCAGACGCAGCAGGCGGAAATCGCCGACATGATCCCGAAGGGATCCTTCCCCTTGCCTCGACAGAAGGAGCACACCACGACCCTGGCGCCTTCGGCGGGAGTCCCCTGACCCGGTCTGCCCTGTCGCATCCGCGTCTCCGGTGGGAACCGAGAGGTGCTCCCCGGGCTCGCTCGAGAGCGGGCCCGGAGAGCGGTTTCAGCGGCGGGGC